>ERZ773180.68-NODE-68-length-87793-cov-26.610727_pt1 | contig 87793 bp, 77 predicted proteins | sample MGYA00511080_ERZ773180 | MGnify/ENA primary metagenome ERZ773180 (study PRJEB29015, sample SAMEA2738175) | human oral metagenome | biome: human oral; feature: human-associated habitat; material: saliva | place: China | collected 2178 ... | reverse complement strand
GCGGCCGTGGGTTTGGGTCGGTTGTGTGGTCGCCTGATGGCAGCCGTATTGCTACCGGTTCTATTTTTGGTGGTGTTCGGGTTTTGGATGCTGTTACTGGAGTAGAACTGCTTAGCCTGGAATGCGGCCGTGGGTTTGGGTCGGTTGTGTGGTCGCCTGATGGCAGCCGTATTGCTACCGATTCTGATGGTGGTGTTCGGGTTTGGGATGCTGTTACTGGAGCAGAACTGTTTAGCCTGGAATGCGGCCGTGGGGTTTGGTCGGTTGCGTGGTCGCCTGATGGCAGCCGTATTCTCACTAAAACTCAGAGGAATGAGATTCGTATCTGGGATGTGACTTCTGGAGAACAAGCGAGCTTCTTTATTACTGCTTTGCCTGAAGGTGAGCGTGTTGTTTTAAGTGCTGACCAAACCAAGGTAATTGGTGCTAGCGCTGGTGCCTGGCGCTGGCTTGGGCGATTAGCTGTCTTGCCTGACGGAAAACTTGAACGGATTCCTGTAGAGATTGACGGCCCTCTTCCGCCCCTCGGCCCTGATGCTGAGGTGGAATAGTTGACAGTAGCTAGACCTTTGCATGGGGTTGGGCTATACCCATGAAAGAACTAGTAGTGGGTGAAATCAATATTTCAGTTTATGCGCACTATTCTTTGCCTACGAGGAGCTTTAGTTATGTCTAAGAATAAAATGTCGGGGCACAAAAATGCTAACGACTCTGCGTACTTAAAGCACCTTGAGTTCATTCAAGCAATTATCGCTCGCATGGCACAATCGTCAGTTCAGGCTAAGAGCTTACTGTTGCCGGTTGTGGTTGCTACCTATGGCTATGCTTTGACTCAGAAATCCGTAAGTGTCTCACTTCTGGGTATTGCTGCGGTCCTCCTTTTTGGCTATATCGATACAAGCTATCTGCGGCAAGAACAAGCCTATCGGAGGCTCTATAATGCTGTTATTGAGGGGAAAAAAGAAATCCCATTGCTCTCCCTTAATCCTTGCTGTGTAGATAAAGTAGCATTCCCTGTAAATGCAGATTTAAACCTTGCGGAAGAGAAATCTTTCTGGAAAAAATCTGGTGAAGTAATCAAAGAATGGGTTTTTCTTGACCCAAAGGTTTGGTTATCCTGGTCTATTTTTCCGTTCTATTTCGGCTTCTTCATGGTTGGGTGTGCAGTTCTGTGCCATGCACTCATGTCTGGGTGCTAAGTGCGGGCTTGAAGCTGCCGCCAGCCAGCCAAACCCAGTAACTGTATTAAGGGGTTGACACAGTTGGGCGGTAGTCTTACTGTATTAGTGTATTAATACAGTAAGACAGGAGGGACGCATCGATGCGCATCGATGACACCCGCCCCATCTGGATCCAATTGGCTGAGATCTTCCGCGCCCGCATCACTGACGGCACGTGGAAACCCGGCCAAAAGATTCCTTCAGTCCGCGACCTCGCCATCGAGGCCTCCACCAACCCCAACACCGTTCAGCGTGCCCTCGCCGCCCTCGACGAGGAAGGCCTCACCGTCCCCAAACGGACCGCCGGCCGCTTCGTCGCCACTGACGACGTCGCCCTGCACGCCCTACGCAAAGCCAACGCCCAAGCCGCAGTAGACGCCTACATCAGCGCCTGCCGCGCACTTGGCGTGGAACGGGAACAGGCCCACAGCCTCATAGATGAGCGTTGGGACGCGGACACTTAAGTCCAGGAGAGACAAAATGACCGCAAAACCTCCCTCCACCGCGCCAGGGACCAGCTCGCCTCAAGCGGGGCCCAGCCCGGCGTCGACGGTGGGTGCCCAAGCCGCAAGTGCAGGCCGCAAACCCACAAGCGGTAGCGCTGCACCCGCAAGCTCCAGCCACATGCCCACAAACGCTTTAGTCCATGTGGAAAACCTGACCAAACGCTACCGCACCACCACCGCCCTGCACGATTTCAGCCTGGATCTGCCCGCCGGACACATCGTGGGTTTGATGGGCCCCAACGGCTGCGGCAAAACCACGCTGCTAAAAATCCTGGCCGGCGTCCTAGCCGACTACAGCGGCGTCGTCGCCATTGACGGCCACGCCCCCGGGGTAGCAACCAAAAAGATCGTCTCCTACCTGCCCGACGCGGACTTCCTCAACCCCGCCTGGGACGCCAAGCAGGCCATCAGCGTCTACAAGCGTTTCTTTGCGGACTTTGACGCCGAAAAAGCCGCCTCCATGGTGGATTTCTTCGACCTTCCCACTAACCGCCCGCTTAGCGAAATGAGCAAGGGCATGGGGGAGAAGCTGCAGATCAGCCTGGTTATGTCGCGCCGTGCCCGCGTGTTTTTGCTCGATGAACCCATCAGCGGCGTCGATCCGGCCACGCGCGACGTGATCCTGGAAGGTATCCTGCGCGAATTTGACCCCCAGTCGCTGCTGATCGTCTCCACCCATCTGATCTCCGACATTGAACATTTCGTTGACTACGCCCTGTTCGTGAAGGAAGGCCGCATTCTGCTCCAGGGCGACGCCGATGACCTGCGCGCCGCCCATGCAGACAGCCTCGACGCCATTTTCCGAAAGGAGTACCGCTGATGTACAAGCAGTTGCTGACATACGAAATCCGCGCCCAACTTCGCAGCGACGTACGCATCCTGGCCGCCCTGGTGGCGGTGGTGGCTGTCTCGATCGGCGTGCGGGCCCTGGATATTCCCAACCTGAGCACCACCACTGAGATACTGGCCTATGCGCTTTGTATTGCGATGCCCGTGGTGATGGCAATTATGGGGCTGGTCGACTACTGGAAAACCCTCTACGGCCAGCGCGGCTACTTCACCATGAGCCTGCCTGCCAGTGGCGCACAGATTTTCTGGGCAAAAATTACCCGCATGGCCCTGGCCTGCCTGGCTGCTTTGCCTTTCACTGTGGGTGGGTTGGTGGCCGTGGCCGCCACATCTGCCTGGACACAGGGGATTAGCCTGTCGCAATACACCGCCCCGATTCGCAGCGCGCTAGCGCCTTTCTCTACGTCGGTGCTGCTGGCTTTGGTGGCGGCTCAGCTGTTTTCCTGCTTCTGCTGGGCGGTGCAATGCTGCGCGGTTATGACCATTGGGGCCCAGGGACGCTTTAACCACATGGGTTTCGCGGCGCCACTTATTGGTTTTGTGGGGGTTTACCTGGTCAATCAGGTATTCAGCGGGGTGGGTACGTTCTTTCTGCCGCTGTCTATGACCTTCTCTGGCCGCCTGAGCAGCGAAATCATGTGGTCCTCCTACCAGGCCACACTCGACACTGGCGCTGCCCCCACGGTCTTTGGGCTGGGTGCCTACGTGCTAATCCCGCTGTTTGCGCTGGTCATGGCGGTGTGGGCGACTCGCTCAATCGATCGGCACACCTGCCTGCGGTAACGCACTGCGCAAGCACTGTGCCAGGCTGCTGCGCTAGGACACTGCTCTAAGGTCTGTGTTGGCTTGGGGGTGAGTGCCCCTAGGTACTTTTCGGGCAAACGGGGGCGACGGCGTCGGCTACGTCTAGACACGACGGCGCCGCCCCCAGCTCGTGGAGACGGCGTCCTAGTGTGCCTGCTTTAGAGACCTAAACGCTTTAGAGACCTAAACTCTCTAGCTCCTATTGCGGCTAATTGTTAGTTTGTCATCCGCGTCTAACCTAGACATGAGGCCTTGGCGCCTGATCCAGGCAACCAAGGCGATAACAACGGCGATACATACGTAGACCATGTGGTTGGTTGCAGAATCGTTGGCCAGCTGTGGGCCGACTTTTTCTATAAGGCGCAAAACCAAGCTAAACATGATGTACAAGCTACAGCCGACAATAAGCAAGAAGCTAACAATCCTATATATGCGCTTGGAGGCTTCATACAAAAATGAGTTGAAGGTGAAGTAGACAGCCCAAGCAACCACCATGGCCATAATTGCCCAAGCAATCTTGCCGGCTAGTGAAGAGGTTAGCCAGTCGATGTGGTCACCAACGAAGGCGCCAGCTCCAATAACAATAACTAGGTAGTCAGGAGAGAACAGGATCCAGAGCGCAACTGACGTGTAATACCAGACGATAAAGCGCAGAAGCGCGAAGAATATAGTTACCTCGAAACAAATAAAAAATACCTCAAACACGTTTTTATCCTATCAGCGCAGTTGGACTGACAATAAGCTTTAGTAAAAGTTCTTATATTTTGACAAGAGACCACCCTGCAGGGCCTAGGAAGCCGCTTTGTCCTGCAAGGTTAGGTCAAGCTTAGCCATGGTGGACTGGCGCATGAACCAAGTGACTGCGGCGATAACTACGGCGATACCGATGTAAACCATCTGGCTGACTGAAAGGTTATTGGCAGGCTTGGGGCCGATTCCCTCAATGAAGTCCGTAACCGGCACCAGCATGATGTACAGGCTGCACGCCAAGATCACTAGGGCGCTGACAATCTTGTACAGGCGGGTGGATTTGCCATACAAAACCGAGTTGAGGATGAAATAGACAACCCCTACCAGCAGCATCGCGTCAATCGTCCAGGCGTACTGTCCAAGCTTGGCCATGCCCTGCCAAGATACGTAATCAAGGGTGTAAACCCAGGTGAGGCCCAAGAACAGCAAGTAGTCAGGCGAAAGCAGCAGCCACCACATGATGGCCTTGTAGCTTCCCATCCCAAAATAGATGAGAGCGGCTAGCCCAACTAGCGCCAGGATGATAGGTAATGCAGCCCACATATTTGTATGCTATCAGTCCGGCCAGCCAAGTAGCCTACTTTTGTCCACAGATCTGCTTTTGCGCATAGAACTGCTTTGCTCACGTCTGCTTTGCCTGCAAACTTGCGGGCTGCTTGGGGGGGCAGTTATGTACAGTTTTTATAGGACGACGGCGGTGCCGGTTGCGATTGCGGCCAGCATGGCGTTGTCTGCCCCTGCCGTGAAGTAATCTACGTGCACGCCGACGACGGCGTTCGCGCCCATGGATTGGGCCCGGGTGCACATCTCGTTAACTGCGGTGCGTGAGGCGTTGGCGATTTCGTTTTCGTAGCTGCTTGCCCGGCCACCAAACATGTTGGACAGGCCAGCGGCAAAATCCTTAAACATGTTCACGCCCGCAATGGTCTCGCCAGAAACCATCCCGATGTACTGCTTAACCGGCATACCTTCGATGGTTGGGGTGGTGACTACTAGCATGATTCATTCCTTTGCTAGATAGAGTGTCTCGGCGCTTAGGCCGCTGTAGACCTTCAACCCTAGCAGCGTTCGCGGCGTCGTCGGGAAGAAAATCAAGGCCGCGCTAAACTGAGCCAAGCAGCCAAAAAAGGAGCGAAGATGAAACAAAACTTCTTCGCTGAAATCGATGTTGAGGCAAATGAGGACAGTGACACGGCCAGCTGAACTTTATGGCGATCGCTTAGAGGCCCTGTTGCATCTAGAGGGGATCACACAGACCGAGGCGGCAGCACGCCTAGGAATGTCACAAGGAGCCATTTCAAAGCTAATTAACGGAGTGAACCCGCTGTCTGCAGAGTTGGTTAATCGCTTAGCTCTGGAGTTTGGTGTGCCTCGATCATTTTTCGCCCGCCCTCCACGTGGCTCAGACCGCGCTGCGGTGACTTTCCGTAAGAAGTCAACAACGCGCTCTGTTGAGGAACGCCGGGTTGGTGTGCTTAGCCAGTTAGCTAATGATCTGTGGCGTGAGGGCTCACAAAAATCTGGCTACTATCCATTTACGCCTCCGGATGTGCATGAACTGGATGTTGAAGATAGCGCTGTAATGCTGCGTGAAGTGGCAGGTTTGCGCGCTGATGACCCTGTACCTTCAGTGACCCGTATGGTTGAACGTATGGGGATAGCTGTTGTGGCTAATTTGGATCCACAACGCTCATATGGAACAGATATGGCTGGAATTTCTCGCCCTTCTGCTAGTGAGGATCGGCCTGTAATTGCCACTTTGGCACCCAAGCGTGGCGACGTGCAGCGCATGACCATTGCGCACGAATTAGCGCATCTGCTCTATGACAATGATCTAAATAACCCTCCAACTTCTCGTTCCCCGCAGGAACGCAGGGCCTTCGAGTTTGCTGGAGCTCTCCTTTTACCTGAGGCGCCTATGCGTGAAAGCGTAAATGAGCGCTCTACTCTGCCAGATTTATTGCGAGTTAAAGCCCGCTTTGGTACCTCGTTAATGGCAATTGTTACGCGTGCTCAGCGACTTCATTTAATCTCTGAAATGCGAGCAAAAAGCCTATATGGGCAGATCAATGCGCGCGGCTGGCGATATCAGGAACCCGTTGAGGTTTCTGTGGAACGTCCTACGCTCTTTGCGCAGGCGGCGGCGCGCGCTTGGCCTGGTTTTTCGCCCAGGCGAATCGCAGAAGCCACGGGTGTGCCCAGGGCGCTTATTTCTGCCTGGATTGGCCTCCCTGATAACTCTGCTGTTCATGAGGACGGGCAGGTAATTGATCTGGCAGCTCGCAGGTCGAAAAAGCTTGTAGCGTCGACGACGCACAGGGTTGCGTCTACTTAAAAAGGAAGCTTGGTAGGTTCCCAAGTACGTAAGTCGACGGCGTCGAACCGGCAGCGGCGTCGTCGGGAAGAAAATCAAGGCCGCACTAAACTGAGCCAAGCAGCCAAAGAAGGAGCGAATGTGGGCGTGCGGATGCGGAAAACCCTGCCGGAAGACATTGAGCAGATCATCGACTCGGGCGATGTTGAGGCGGTAGCGCGGGCCGTCAAAAACTGCCAGGTGGGGGCCTATCTGCGCGCGGACGCATACAAGCCGCAGCTCATGCATTTTCCTGCCAGCCAGGAAATAACAGAGTTTTTCCTGCAGCGCGGCGAGGATATCAACAGCCTAGACCGCTACCAGTGCACCCCCATCCACTGGCGCGTGCGCGCTGGTTGCACCGAGCAGGTACCGTTCCTGATTTCGCGCGGCGGCGACATTAACGCTCGCGACTATGCAGATCGCACAGCGCTGTTTGGAGCTGTGGAGCGCCTGGCCAGCGCCGACATAGAGCAGCTGATCAAATTGGGGGCAGATGTGCACGCCCAGGCGAACTCTGGGCTGTACGGCAACTACACGCTCACCGAATATGCGTTAGCTGGACGGCGTCTATTTGACGCACGCAAGCTGCTAGAAGTGATCCGAGTGCTGCTGGCACACGGGGCGCGCCCTGGCGGGAAGGAACAGGACTCGCTGCGAGGCATGGATGGCCAGCGTTGCCGGCTAATCACCCATGGGTACAACGCAGACCCGGCAGTTTTTGAGGCAAACGTGGAGGCGCTAGCCCAGCTGTGCGAAATTTTCGGGGTTGAGCAGGCCGTGCCACACCAAGCCCTGCAGGCGGGGCAGCGAGTCGAAATTAACTGCTCACTTAAGGTTGAAGACCAGTTCCGGCAGCTGTGGGATTTGCTTGTGCCTAGCTCTGGGCGTGCGCGGTCTTTGCAAGGCGAGGTTGTCCGTATTGCGGGCTGCATTTCCCACGAGCTTTACGACAATGGTGGCATCAATTGGGATCGCGGTTTTACTGCCCTGGCCAAGCGGTTTGGGCGGATTGTCAGCTCCCCGGTGGCTTTAGCTGACGACGACGTCGCCCGGCTGGGTCAGGCCCTTGGTGGCCTGAAAACCCGCGCAGTTGCAACTAACTATGCTGAAGCGATGCAAGCCAGTGACGTGCTCACCCAGCTAGCGGTTCGCTGGGTGAGGCTCAACCCAGTTTTAGTGGCTGCAAGCGCTCCCAGAGGTTGGCGGTAAGAAAACTAAGGCTTTTGCTAGTTAAGGATTTAGTAATTTGTGTAGCTAACCGGTTATGTGGCCTAAGCAGACTATAGGATGATGCGAATCGCAGGTGCTGATAATATGGTGCTATGGCTTCAAATATTAAGAATGGTAACTTATGGAATTATCTTAAATTCCGGAAATTTCACCATTTGACGATTTATTTGCTCGTTTTTTCGGTGCTATGCATCCTTTTTATCTCAATAGCCATTTATGCTTATTTTGAAGCGCGCGGAGTTTGGTTCCGTAATCGCTCTTTCGGTAAAGAAGCTATAGCAATTTTGTTTGCTACTATTGCTTGTGGCTTTGGTTTTGGAATGGTTGCACAACGGTTGCCGGTTCGCATTATGATGCTTGCTGATTTGCTGATAGCGTCTATTTTTCTTCTAGCTTGCATTTTCGTGCACGATGTTATTCCTGCTGGAGCTTCAGCTTTTTATGTTGGTGGAGACGTGACCGGCTTATTTTCTAACACCGAAACATACTTTTTGGTTGTCCTAGCCTGGTTTGGGCTGATGGTTAATATGGCTCTTATGGGTGATGAGCATACCGGGGAGTGGGGGCGGAAAATTGTTGGGGGCCTGTTGGTGTTAATTGGAATATTATTGCCAGGTTTTATCGAATCCTACGGTCTTTTGTGGGCCTGTAAGGGTAGTGATAAATGTTATCGGACGAGAGAGACTATTATCGATTCTGAAATTCTTTTCCGAGACTTGAGTATTTCTTTTGCGTCAGCTTTAGCATTAACATTCTTTGCTAGTTTCTTAATTTCAAGGGGTGCTTCCTGGGCGCAAAATTACTTTAGTTATGTTGATTCGCTCCTAAAGAGCGCAAGTAGTTCTGATTTGCCAGCAGCTTCGGGCGATAAAGACTTGCCTGCTGAAACAGCCTCAGAATCCATGTCACCTGCTAACGTACAGGAACTGGTTACCTCGCCGGGAAAACAACCCGCAGCTGGAAAAACTTCTACCTTGCAGTGTCTAACTGCTGCGGCTGTGCTTAGTGTGGTTGCTGTAGTCGGCGCTTCGTTTGGCAGGTGGACGGTCCGTCGTCGTTGATGGCAAGGTGCCACAAACTTGGCGCCGAAAACTTGGTGCCCAAAAAAGCTGGTGGCAAAGCAGCACAAAAACTAAGCGCCTAGGCCAGGTGCTGCGGCGTCGTCGTTAACGAGTGCAGGTCTGGAACTAGGCACAAAGCGGCAAAGTGACCGACGCGGATCAGTCCTCTACGCCAACAATCACGTTGGAAGCCTTGATAACCGCCACGGCCTCGGCGCCAACCTTCAGACCTAGCTCCTCAATGGCGGCGTTGGTGATGGAAGAAGAAATTACCAGGCCAGGGGCGATTTCAATCTTTACGATACCGTTAACGGCCCCCTCGGTTACCTCAACAACCTTGCCGGGGAACTGGTTGCGTGCAGACAGTTTCATTTTCTCTGTTCCTTTCGGTGAAAATACTTTAATCGCACCCTATCACCGCTTTGAGCTGCACTTAAAGTAAATTTTCGGCTTAGGGCGGCGGCTGGGGCGGAGTATGGCTGGTGCAGGGCGGGCAAGCCGCACCAAATCCGGCAAATTGTGTAAGGTGAGGGAAGCCGCGCCAAACCGGCTAGTCGCGCTAAACCGGGCAAAAATGTAGTTGTGTTGGACTAGTTCAGCACGGTTTTACAAGTCTCGGCTAGTTTTAAGGGTTGCGTGTCACACTTAGCCCATGGGACGAGCCGAACCGCTGAAGCTTCTGTTTGTTATCAATAATCTCTACACCCGTGGTAATGGCCTGTCCGCCTCGGCGCGGCGCACCATCACCCTGCTACGTGAACGCGGTCATGACGTGCGGGTACTTAGCTCCGGCACCGCTGAGCAAGCCCAGGCCTGTAACTTCACCGCCCCGGAATTCACCCTGCCCGCCAGGCGTTTTCCGCTGGCCGACGCTATCATCTCAGCCCAGGGTTACGCCTTCGCTAAAGCCAAGCCTAAGGTGATTAAACAAGCTGTGGCCTGGGCCGACGTCGTCCACCTGGAAGAACCCTTCGGCTTGCAGGCCCGCACCGCTCACGCCGCTAAACGCGCAGGCAAACCAGTACTGGCCACCTACCATATACACCCTGAAAACATCACTGCCACCATTCACCTAGACAGCTTCTGGCCGCTCAATGCACTTTTGCTGGCATCTTGGCGACGGCGCATCTACGCTTTGGCGCAGGTGGTTCAGTGCCCTTCAGATTCTGTGCACCAGCGCCTGCAGCGTTGGGGGTTGGGGGACAAGCTAGTGACCATTTCTAACGGGGTGGGCCTGGCGCCGTCGAAACCAGCAGCTGGCACAAAAACTGAGCGCAGTGAGCCCAGCGGGCGGCAAACTGAAGCTAAGCAAGTGCCCAGGAAAGCGCAGCCAGTGGGTGAGCAGGTCTACCATCTGCTGGTGGTGGGGCGTTTCTCGCGCGAAAAAGACCAGGCCACCATCCTCAAAGCCATGCGCCACAGCCGCTACGCCTCCCAAATCCAACTGGTTTTCGCCGGTCGCGGGCCCACAGAAAAATCCTTACGACGCGCAGCTAGTCGCCTAGTGCGCGATGGGGTGCTAAAACACGCCCCCAGCTTTAACTTTTTCGACGCCGCCGGATTGGACGCTCAAGCTGAGCAAGCCGACCTCTACATTCACGCAGCATTCATCGAAGTGGAAGGTCTCTCCTGTCTGGAAGTGCTACGCCACGGGGTGGTGCCGGTAATTGCGCACTCGCCACTTACGGCCACAAGCCAATTCGCTCTGGACTCCCACAGCCGCTTCAAGGCCTGCGATCCTAAAGCCCTGGCGCGCGCCATCGACTACTGGCTTAGCGATAATGAGCGCCGGCAAGCTGAGGCACAAAAATATTTAAACATTGGCGCGCACTACGACATTAACGATTGTGTTAGTAGACTGGAGTTGGTTTACCGCAAACTGGCCTCTGGCAAAGCCAGTTAGCGAAGCATATTAGACAGCCAAAACGCTGTAGGCGCTGAGCACTGTGAAAGAGTGTCGAGCGCCGCGAAAGTGTGGCTATGACTAAGGAGCGTGCCCGTGGGGCAAGTAGAAACAACTCAACGCGAAGAATTAAGGGACTGGCTGGGGCGGTTATCCTATATTCTGCGCAGCAGCGATCAGCTGCACCAAAAATTGGGATACGTCAGGAAGCAGTATAAGCAGCCTGACTATTGGCAGCCCTGGAAGCTAGCCCAATTTTTGGCTAACACCATTAAATACTCTGGGTTTGCATTATTGCTGCTTTTTGCTGTGGTTTCGATCTCGGCGGTATTTATAGCTGATGGCGGGCAGTTTAGTGATGTTAAGGTGCTTGTAATTGTTGCTGTTCTAATTTTAATCTTGCTTTATTACGGGGTGTATAAGCTCGCGTATCTTGTGACAGAACTAGTATTGATTAAAAAATTAGGCTCCGGCTCTGAAGCTCTTGAGCGGCAAGAGCGGATGCGTATTCGCAATAAAGAACGCTTGGTTCTGCCGGTGGCGGTGGGGCACCTGGTGGCGTTCTTGCTGTTCTGGCTAATGATGACAGCAGGCTCTACTAAAGAGTCCGCTGTGGCGTACGAAACGTTGATGCTGGCTATCGGGCTTTTTGTAAACTTGCTGGTTGGAGCGGTAGCTAGTGTGGTAACGTTGCTGTTGCACAACCGCAAGGTTGAGGCTCATAATATGGCTGAAACTGCTGGCGCTGAGGCTAGAAACATCCATAACCAGCGCGTTTATGACAGTGAAAAAGAACTGGTGGATGAGATTAACGCTCTAGTTGGAGAGTTTACAGACACCTACCTGGGTAATTTCCCTGCCGCTTACTTAAGGCCCGGAGTGGTTGACTACATGTGGCAGCTAGTCACCAACCACCGTGCCTCCACGCTTCAAGAAGCAATCAACGTTTATGAAGCTGACGCACGGCAACAGCAGCTGGCTGATCAGCAGCGCGCGATCCTCGATCGCCAAAATCAGATTCTTGCGCAGCAACAGTACGCAAACACTGTGCTAGTAACAAACATGATCATGAACCACTAAAAAAGGCTAGAAAAGCTAAGGTTCGTGTTGCGCACGGCGTTTAGGTTCCGACGCCGCTAGTTAAGTCTTGTTTCAGGCCCACGCCTGGAGCTTGAATGCCAGGTCTAACCGCTGGCAGGGGCTGGTTACGCCGCCCTGCCAGTGGTAGATTATGGCGTCAGTCACTGTGAAAGTGTTGATTATAGGAAAGGAATTTGGGCATGGGGGAGTCTGAGCAGCTAACTCAGCGCGAGGAGCTCAAAAACTGGTTGGGGCGCTTGTCCTATATCCTGCATCGTAGCGATGAGCTACACGAGAACCTCAATAGCATTCGCGGGCAATATCGTTACGCCGACTATTCGCAGATCTGGAAGCGACCCCAATTTATTGCCAATACGGCCCGCTGTGTTTCGTGGGTGTTCCTGGTACTCCTTGTGGTACTTTTTATTGCGGTTGCCAATGGAAGTCTTCTGGCGGCTATGTATATGCTTTTCACAATCGGGCCATGGACTATTGGTTTCTACATTGGCCTGCAAAAGCTTTTCCATCATGCATTCAGAAGAATCTTGGTAGCTAAACATGATGGCTCCACTAAGGGTGTCAAAGACTACTCGCGTTTGAAAGCTTGCGAAAAGGAACACTTTGTTTCGCTGGCAATTGTCTCGCACCTGGTGCCATTCTTGCTGGCCTGGACGCTGTTGGGTTTGTTAATTTTCCTCGGGTCCAAAAACCCCACGACGTCCATGTTGATTACGGTACTGTTGTTTCTATTTGGCAACCTGGTTTTAGGTGTGCTGATCAGTGCCATTATGCTCGTGGTGCATAATGCAAAAGTTAAGCGCCACAATGCCAGCGAAGATGCGGCCACTAACTCTCGCGAAGCCCATAATGAGCAGGTTCACGAGCGTGAAAAAGCGGTAGTAGATGAGATTAACTCGCTAGTAGGTGAGTATCGGGATAACTACCAAGGTAAATTCCCGGCAGCCTATTTGCTGGCAAATGCTGTGGCCTACATGTGGCAGTTAGTTGATAACTATCGCGCTTCCACATTGCAAGAAGTCATCAATGTTTATGAAGGCGATATGCACCGTCAACGCATTGAAAGCCAGAACCGAGCCATGCTTAACAACCAGCTACGCATGCTTAACAACCAAGAACGCATTATTGCTGAGCAGCGATACACACGCTGGGCAGTAACCAGTGAAATTGCGCGTAACCGACGCGCTTAGCTAAAGAACACCGTAAGCGTAGCCTGTTGGGCTAGAGCGAAAGGTAAAATCACCCTATGCATCAACTAAATCCTGACGCAGCTAATCCAGTCTTATTGCAGGCTTTTGCCTGGGACTTAAACGCTGATGCCAGCCACTGGAATCTGCTAGCTGACAATGCCCAGCTACTGGCAGACTCCGGGGTTACTGCAGCCTGGCTGCCGCCCGCCTATAAAGGACACACCGGCATAGAAGACGTCGGCTATGGGGTATATGACCTCTACGACCTGGGAGAATTTGACCAAAAAGGCTCCATCCCCACCAAGTACGGCACCAAGGATGAGTACCTGGCCGCCGTCGACGCCCTGCACAGCGCCGGCATCTCAGTGGTGGCAGACATCGTACTCAACCACCGCATGGGCGCAGATGAGCTAGAGAACGTAAAAGCCATGCAGGTGGACCCCTATGACCGGCGTCGGATCATTGGCGGACCTGAAGACATCCAGGTATGGACCCGTTTCACCTTCCCCGGGCGCGGCGGCAAATACTCTGACTTCATCTGGGACCACACCTGCTTTAAGGCCGTGGACTGGGATGATGCGCGTAAGCAAACCGGCCTGTGGCTCTTTGAAGGCAAGTCCTGGAGCCAGAACGTTGATGACGAGCTGGGTAACTACGACTACCTAATGGGCTGCGACGTGCATGTATCTGATCCCAAGGTGCATGAAGAGCTCGACACCTGGGGGCGCTGGTATGTGCAAACCACCGGCATTGACGGCCTGCGTCTAGATGCGCTTAAGCACGTGGGCGCTGACTTCTTCGCGCTATGGTTACCCAAGCTGCGCCAGCGGACCGGCAAGGCGCTGCCGGCGGTAGGGGAGTATTGGTCGCGGGATGTGAACGTGCTGCGTTCATACCTGGATACTGTGCCCTACGTGAGTCTGTTTGATGTCCCTTTGCACTTTAAACTATTTTATGCATCATGCTCTAATGGTGAAGTTGATTTGGGTGCATTGTTTAATGACACTTTGGTGGCGACGGATCCTGAGCGCGCGGTTACCTTCGTGGAAAATCACGACACTCAGCCGGGGCAGTCGCTAGAGTCGCCGGTGCAGGCTTGGTTTAAACCCTCCGCTTACGCGCTGATTTTGCTGCGTGAACAGGGGATGCCTTGCGTGTTCTGGGGCGATCTGTTTGGCACTCCCGAAACTGGGGACCTGGCTGCAGTCACTGAGCTGCCGGTTTTGATGAATATCCGCCACTTCTTGGCGTACGGCCCCCAGCACGACTACTTCGACGACGCCGACGTGGTGGGCTTTACCCGTGAAGGTGACGACTACCGCCCCGCTTCTGGTGTGGCCGTGCTGTTCTCAGATCGCCGGGCCGGCACCAAGCGCATGTATGTAGGCCGGGCACACGCCGGCTCCTACTGGACATGCATGATTGGCAAGCAAGACACTGTCCAGGTGGATGAGGAAGGTTGGGCTACTTTCCCGGTCAGTGACGGGGGCCTGAGTGTTTATGTGCCCTCTGTGGCCCGTGAGCTGCTCGATTACGGCCAGGATAAACTCACCCGCCCGCGTAATTAAGTGCCGACGGCGCAGTGCGACGCTGCCTCTCGGTTAGGCTCTACGCCGCCCCTTCTGTTGTGGGCTCGACGGCGCAAGCTCCCGTTGGCCCCTGTGGCCAGCGGGAGTTAGCTAGCCCAGTAGCTTAGATCCTGACGTGCCCCGGAATCTAAAAAATCTGCAAGCAGCTCGTTGACCTGATCAAACTCGATCAAGAAGCCGTCGTGGCCGTGAGCAGAGTGAATTAGGGCGTAGCTGGCGTTGGGCACCAAACTAGCCATGCGCTTAACCTGGGCGGGGAAGAAAAGACGGTCACTGTCTACCGCAATACACAGCGTTTTAGCGGTGATCTTGCGTAGCGCTGAACGCAGCCCGCCGCGTTCACGCCCCACATTGTGGCTGATCATGGTGCGACACAGGGCCACATAGGAGCCTGCATCAAAACGACGCACCAGCTTTTCGCCGTGATAATCCAGGTAAGACTCCACCGCTAGGCGTCCACCGGTCAGCGGATCCTCAGCGTTTTGCGGCAGGCGCCCAAAACGCTCATCGAGCTCATTCGGACAACGATAGGTGGTGTGGGCGATCTGGCGGGCTAGTGCCAGCCCCGCTACCGGGCCGACGGCGTCGTCGTAATAATCCCCGCCATTCCAGTGCGGATCAAGCTGCACCGCACGAATCTGAGTGTGGGCCCAAGCCGCCTGCTCAGCGGTAGTTTGCGCGCCTGAAGCAACCATAACCAGGCGCTCCACGCGCCCCGGATACATGGTGGCCCACTCGATAGCGCGGTGACCTCCGAGCGAGGCCCCCACAACCGTGTTCCAGCGTTCAATCCCCAACAGATCCGCCAAGCGAGCCTCTGCGCGTACCTGATCGCGGGTGGAAATCACCGGGAAACGTGAGCCGTAAGGGGCGCCGTCCTGAGCAATAGAAGCCGGGCCGGTAGAGCCTTGACAGCCACCTAGCACGTTAATGGCAACTACAAAGTAGCGGTTAGTGTCGATAGCCAAATCCGGGCCCACCACCTGCGACCACCAACCGGCAGTAGGCTGACCAGGCTCAGTCTCGCCAATAACATGGGCGTCGCCGGTGAGGGCATGCTCAATCAAAATGGCATTGGAGCGGTCTTCGTTAAGCTCGCCCCAAGTCTCATAAGCGAGCGTAATTGCCGGCAAAATAGAGTCATTTTCGAGGCGCAAATCGCCCACATTAGCGAAGCTACGACAAGCACGTGGGTCGGTGATTTTCCAAGCGCCGGATACGGGGGCAGGCGGAAGCTGACGGTTGTGGTTCATGGGAATGCCTTCTAAATCTGGGCGCGCAGAGGCGCAAAATTACAGATGCGATAACGCTCGCCAAGGCACGCAGATGCGGCTCAGCGAGCGTTCGGCATTCGTCCCATGAGGGGTAGTAGAGGTAGGACGGCGAAACGAAGAGTAGGTAGCACAAAGCCAGGGCACATCAGCGCCCGGGTTGAGCTAGCTACTTGCGTCACAGTTATCTCCAATTACGTCCAATACCGCGTTAATTGTCTTAAGCATAACGCGAGTACGTCAAGGATGTAAGCTTACAAAGTACGAAGGATCACTCTAGCGGCTAGCTGGCGAGTCTGTGGAGGTGGTGCCAGCAGTGGCTGAGGCAGTCTTGCGTTTGAGCAAGATGAACACTAGCGTTGCCGCAGCCAAAATAATTGCGATGATGACAATAATGCCTGCGGTTACTAGATCCTGGATGGTGTCAGCCTTAGCGGGACTTGATACAGGACTTGAGGTGGTTGCGCCAGGGAAGTAGCTGGCAGCCTCGCTATTTAGCTCTACAGTCCCTTGCACCACACCGTCTGGCATAGTGGCTTTCATGAGGTAGGTGACTCTGTCTTTGTCGACTTCTTTTTCTCTGTTGTATCCAGTTCCTGGAGCCCCGTTATCGGTAGTTAAGCCAAAAGTAACGGTGGATTTGACTGGTAGCTCTACCCTCATCCATTCTGCGGAGGGGTTAAAATCCGGATAATATTTTTTCAGGAATTCTAGAGAGTGCGAAGTTGGGTTTTCCAGACGGACCGAGTATAGGTTATTACCCTTAGGGGTTAGCTTGAATACCGCAGATTGGTTTGCCTTAAAATGCCCTTGGATTATGCAAATGCCTCCAGTGTCGCTACCGTATCCTTTAGTCGATGAATATAAGGCTTTATAGTTGCGATGTTTCTGAACGCAATTATCTTCAGTGACATGCTCTCCACTGACCCCTATGGTCTCGATAGTGCTGCCGTTGTCTAGTAACACATAGCTAAAATTTGGGGTTCGTGTGTGTTCAGAGGCGGTTGTGGGAGGCATTATGGCGGCTGTTACCCCTAGTAGCGCTATGGTCATGAGTGCACTAAATAAGCGGCGCATGAGTATCCTCGGTAAATATAGAAAAGTCGGCTATAGCAGCAGTATAGCTGCTATAGCCGAGTGTTAGTTACCTGCGGTGATGTCACCAGTCAAAGAAGCTATTATCATTGTCGCAACTGCTGTCGCTGCCACTATCGTAACTATTGTCATCGCTATAGTCGTAGTCGCCGCTATCGCAGTCGTAACTATTATCGTCGTTGCTGTCGTAGCTGGTATTGTCGCCGCTAATGTCGTAATAGTTGCTAATGCCGTCACTTCCAGATAGCCAGTTCATGGGGGATGCATTAAACCTAGGCTGAGGTTTACGAGCTGAGTCTTTCGAATTTCCAGCTATCATAATTAAAAACATGCCTGTTGCAACGAAGACTATAATTACGGCAAGAGGTATAAACCTAGAATCCATGTCTTGCTGTTCCTGGCTATAGCCGGAATTATCGTAAGACTGGCTACTGTAACTATTATCGCTGGTCGAATCGTCGTAAGACGGATCTCCATAGGTGTCATTGTTAGAGTCGTCGTAAGAGTGATCGCTGTCGTAATTGTTGTAATAGCGGTTGTAGTAATTAGAACTGCCTGAACGAGAGCTAGAACGCCCCCACCAAGAGTTACGTCGTGAAGAAGAACCAGAACCGCTGGAATTAGAGCCCCCAGAACTTGAACGACGCGAGGAATAACCAGAATCGCTGGAACTTGAACGACGCGAGGAAGAACCAGAGGAACTGCGTCCGCTTGAACCTCCACTGCTGCCCCCACGGCCTTCCGGGACCGCATTACGCCCCGTTGTGGCTGTGCCAGAAGTTGACTGGCTACCGCTCACTGAGCTGCTTGAAATTGGGGTAATAGAACTGCGAGCAACGCTGGCGCTAGCACTAGGAACACACAGGCATGCGGCTGCGATAGTGGCCAAAGCCAGTAAAGCATGTTTGCGAAGGTGCGTATTTAATTTAGTGGCAGAAAGGGGTGAAAACATGCTCACGGTTATTCCTAAAGTAGTGCTGATGTAGTTAAAACTAGCTACTAATCAGAATAACCGTTGCTCTAGAGGTGGGCATCGGGGAATTATCCCCCTTACCGCAATGATATTGCCTCAGATTTTTAGATGATTTCGGTTTCATCTTCCTTAACTAAGCAATACAGCCCTAATCCACCTACGATAAAAACCCCAAGAGCCTCAAGATTATCTGTTGCTTTAGAGTCATCGTCGTCATAGTCGCTGTAGCTAGACCCTACGTAACCTGAGCGAAAGTGCTGCTGCTTAGAGCTGCGATGCGAAGAACCCGATCTGGAGTGCCCTGAGCTGTGCCCGCCACCATGGCCACCGCCGTGACCACCTCGTGTAGGGACCCTGTTATGACCAATAGCTGTGGTCGTAACAGAAGTTGACTGGCTGCCACCCACTAAGGTGAGTGAGTCAACGGCTGTGCGGGCAACGCTGGCGCCGGCGCTGGGAACGCACAGGCATACGGCTGCGGCACTGGCCAAAGCCAGCAAAGCGTGTTTGCGAAATTGCATATTTAAATTATCTGTAGATATTTTCGCTCGAAAAATTATGGCTAGGCTTCACTCACGCCTTTAGCTACGGCACCCAATACTACTAAACCTACTAATACAGCTAATATGATTAAACCCGTGCGCTTTGAAAATTCGATTCCTAGTCCCTCGCTGTCGTCATAGCGGTGGTAATTGTAGTAGTCGTCGTAGTCGTCATAGTAATAGTTGTTATAGTAATTGTTGCCGTAGCGGTTGTAGTAATTAGAACTGCCTGAGCGCGAGTTTGAATAACCTTGCGAGTTGGAATTGCCTGAGCGCGAGTTTGAATAACCCTGCGAGTTGGAATTGTCGGAGTAGTAGTTTGAGTACCCCTGAGATCCTGAGTTGCTTGAGTAAGGATCGGAATAGCCGCGTGAGCTGGAGCCGCCGGAATTAGACCCCGAGTAGCTCTGAGAACCGGAGCTACCAGAGTACCCCTGCGAACTAGAGCTTCCGGAGTACCCCTGCGAACCGGAGCTGCCAGAGTTAGACCCCGAATATCCACGCGAGCTGGAATTTCCAGAGTAACTACGGGAGTTAGAGCCCCCGGAGTTAGAGCTACCTGAACGCGAGCCGCTAGAGCGAGAGCTCGAACGCCCAGAACTTGAACTACGACGCGAAGATCCTGAACTGGAACCCTTCGAACTGCGACGTGAAGACCCTGAACTGGGACTTTTTGAGCTGTGACGTGAAGAACTTCTGGAGCTAGAGCGTCCGGAACTTGAACTTCCAGAGCGCGAGCCGCTAGAGCGAGAGCTGGAACGCCCAGAACTGGAACTGCGACGTGAAGAAGAACTAGAGGAACTGCGCCCGCTTGAACCTCCACTGCTGCCCCCACGGCGTGCCGGAGCCACGCTACGGCCAATTGCTGTGGTTAAGCTAGAACTTGACTGGCTACTGCTTACTGAGCCGCTTGAAATTGAGCTGACAGCAGTGCGTACAACGCTGGCACCGGCGCTAGGCACACACAGGCACACGGCTGCAGCAGTGGCCAAAGCTAGCAAAGCGTGTTTGCGAAGCGGCTTATTTAATTTAGCTGCAGATATGGGCAAAAATGTGCTCACGGCTATTCCTGAGGTAGTAGTGATTTAGTTAGAGGTCGCGCCTGACCAGATAGCCAGGCTCAACCTAACTGTCAGTGGCTACACGCGCGGAGGGTAATTCGGGTAACCAGGTGGTGGCGTAACCGCTTTGGTTGCCTTGTTTTTACGCGCAATAAGAACCGCGCACAACACTGCAGCAATTACCCCAATCGCAACAACGGCTATCAACACATACATGACAGTGTTGTCTTTAGTGGAAGAAGTAGACTGCACTGCGCTAGTAGTGAGTGTTGGTGTAGCAGACTCAGTTGTAGCATAGCTGCTTGCGCTAGGGGTAGGTGTTGGGGAGTCACCCCCATATACGCGGAAGTAGGTGGCGGCGGTAGCGTCTAGTTTTACGGTTCCCGAAGCCTCCACATTAGGGGTAGAGATAGCCCAGTCGTATTCGATGAAGGTGTTGTTAAGGATTGGACGCGTATAGTCATAGGTTTTGGTGTCTAGACTAGATCCTTGCGGCAGGCTTAGCGTCACATATTTAGTGGTAAGCGTGTAGTCTGGGAAATACTTTTTAGCCGTTTCCAGATACTGCACATCTAGGCTCTTAAAAGACAAAGAGTACTTATTATCACCCAGTGGAGTTAACTTAATTGCTTGCGAGTCGCTGGGTAAAATTTCCCGGGTAATAGTGCAGAAAGTCTGGTCTTGCTCCTGGCCATACTCAACTTGGAAAAGGCTCGCAGTGTTAGTTTTAGTGCAGTTTTCTTTGGTTACACCAGAGCCGATCACCTGCACGCCTTCTAAGGTATAACCGTCAGGAAACAGCTTGTAAACGTAGGCGACAGTTAGCTCCGTATCTGCTGCAGATACGACTGGCATAAAAACTGCACATATGCCTAATAAGCTAAGTGCCATTAGCGCATTGAGTATACGACGCATCATTGCTCATCCTCATTGAGTTACTACAAACAACTGTGAGTGCAGTATATTCTATTAACGGCGCAGGGCTGGCGGGTATTAAGTCTCAAATACTCCGCCAGCCCTGCTAGAACACTTTACTTAGTGTTCCAACCATAATCCTTGGGATCATAGTTTTGCCAACCATTATTCTGGTTGTAGTTATTGTTTTGGCCGTAACCATTTTGTGAGTAGCCGTTTTCATTGTAACTACCCGCGTTATAGCCATCTTGGCCGTATGAGTTGGGGGTGTAACCACCCTGGCCATAGCTGCTAGAGGCGTAACCGTTTTGACCATCATAACTGCCGGCGTCGTAGTTACCGGTGCCATAACCACCCTGATCGTAACCGGTTTGGCCGTAACCGGTTTGGCCGTAGTTACCGGCAGAGTAATTTCCGTCAGAGTAGCCTCCCGCCGAATAGCCTCCGGAAGAGTAATTTCCGTCAGAGTAGCCTCCCGCCGAATAGCCTCCGGGAGAGTAATCTCCCGCAGAATACCCACCCGCGTTATAGCCGCCATCAGGTGAATAACCATTAGGGTTATAGCCGCTCGGTCCGTTGCCGTAAGGGGTGTATTGCTCTGCCGCATAGGCGTTTTGGCGAGCACGCCTGATAATTACAAATACAAAAATGAGCACCACTGCCAATAATGCAAACATGATCATGGCTGTGCGAGCAGTCATGGTCGAGTTTGAGCTTCTGGGTCCGTAGTGGTTGTGGTGGTAGTAGCGGTAACGCGTGCGATTACCTGAGCGATAGCCTGAACGCCTGCGAGAAGAGCGGCTTCTGCTGCCCCGGCCCCTGCCGCCACCGCGACGGGCCTCAATGTTGGAACGCCCGGTTGAATTATCGACGCGTTCGCCTACCCCAGTAGAGAGCTCAGTTTCCCCAGTAGAGACCCCAGCCTCGCTCAACCCGTTAGCAACTAGTTGGCTAGAAGCTAACTGGGTTGAGCTGACTGCGGTGCTCGGGGCATCAGTGGAAGTGCGCGCGGCAGCTGCATCTGCGCTTGGAACGCAAAGACATGCGGCTGCTGCTACAGACAGTGCTAACAGCGCTTGTTTACGTAGCGGCTTGCGTCTTTTATCTGCAGCTGCGCGCGCATTCATACTCACTTTGAATCCTGGTTTTAGTTGTTCTGGTTGAAGCTCGGGTACTGGCGAGTAGGAGCCAGGCCCTCATCTTGTCCCAGACGGATGGTGGGGTAGTAGTCCTCAGCGTCGCCACCTGCTGCCGGCGCGGCGTCGTAATCCTGCGGCTGGGCAGGGGTTACCTGCGGGGGCAGGACGACGTCGTCACCAGCTGAGCTGGAAGGAAGCGGTTGGGCGGGGCTTGCGGGCTGAGCCGGGTTGGTAGCAGCGGGCTGGCCAGCAAAGGGGCTGCCGGCCGCAGCAGACTGAGCTGAGGGAGCTGCCGCGTATCCCGCTGACGCAGCTGACGGGCTCGGGGACTGATAGCCGCCCTGGGTAGCGCCGTTTTGGGCGGGGCCACCCTGAGCAGCACCGGGGCCGCCCTGGTAACCGCCTTGCGGGTAGCTAGGGGCTGCGGGAGCGCTAGGAGCTACCGGAGCAGAGCTGCCGGCCGGAGCGTTAGGGCCACCATAGTTAGGGCCGCCAGCAGGACCGTTAGGGGCGCCATAGTTGGGGCCACTTACCGGACCATTGGGCCCGCCTACAGGGCCGTTGGGGCCGCCGTAGTTGGGGCCACCAGTACCCATGCCACCAGCGGGGCCGCCGTAGTTAGGGGCTCCAGGAGCCATACCGCCGGCAGGGGCGCCGGGGCCAGAGGGGCCACCAAAGTTATTGGGACCATAGCCGGGGCCACTGGGGCCAGCAGGACCGCCAAATCCGCCAGGGCCGTTAGGACCAAAGCCGGTGCCGGGAGCGCCCGGGTAGGGGCCGAAGTTAGCCTGATCGTTCTTCTTGCCGTTCTTCTTGACCACCAACACAGTGGCAATGACGCCGATAACCGCAATCACGGCCACAACAGCAGCAACGATGTAAAGCGTGGTGTTGTCGTCGTCAGAGCTGGAGCTAGAACTGCTGGAGGTCTGCGCAGTTGAGGTGGCGCTAGGTGCGGGGGTAGCACCTTTCTGGTCGCTGGTAGGCGAGTCGCTGGGGGTGGGGGAAGTGGTGGAATTGCTAGAACCGCCAGAGCCACTAGAGCCGCTGTTCAGATCGCCGATACCAAGATCGCCGTTGCTACTGGAGCCACCGCCACCGTTGGAGCCGCCGCCACCATTAGAACCGCTGATGTTGACGGTACCTGAAGCTTCAGGAATAGAACCGCCTTTTTGCCAAGCGTAGAGATCAGCGCCAGAGGTGTTTCCTGTTTCAGCTCCATCAGCCGTAACGTTCGATCCCTTGGGGACCCCGAGCATGGTTCCTGCTAGCTTGATATTCAAGCCGCTTTTGCTTTGTACGGTGGAGTTAAGAATGTTTGAATAGCCCTTAAATGTAAAGTCATAAGAGCTAGAAGTCTTATTGGTGATATAGACCCCGACAGGAGGTGCGCTAGTACTGTAGCTCTTGTAAATTAAACAGGTAGAGCCAGAGCCTGAGGATTTGGGCGAAAAGTTCGCCTGGTAGTCGCCGCTAGCCTGGCAATCAGATTTGGTTAGTGTTCCAGTTTCATCGGAGATCAGCATGCCCTGGTGGATGCTTCCCAACCTGTCCATTATGGTGACGGCAATGCCATCATAACGGTCTGCCGCAGTTGCTGCAGGGGCAAGTAAGCAGGCAAGTATGAGTGCCAATACTCCTGTTAATGCTGACAATCTTGCGCGCATCTGTGTGTCCTCTTCTGTATGCCGCAGGTGCGGCTAGTAAAGCTGGACCCGGTCTTATAGATCTCTATATAGATCGGGCCCAGCTCTATCCTAGTGTCATAGGGCTAAGAATATCTTGAGTTTTTCTGGGGATAACTCCCCTTAGGGGTTTCCTTAGTGGTTTGTGCCGGTAGCGTTACCAGGTCCGTAAGGTACCGACGGCGGCTGGTTGCCAGGGTTGTAAGGGGCCTGGTTGCTTGGCGCTGACGGGGCCGACGGCGGCTGGTAGGGCTGCGGTTGGCCTGAGGAGGGCTGGGGTTGGTAGCCGCCTGGATAACTGCCCTGAGGCGCGCCAAAACCTGTACCTGAAGCGCCTGCGGGGCGTGGTCCACCCATAGCACCTGCGCCCATGGCGGGGCCTGCGCCGGGTCCAGTTGGGCCAGCTCCAGGGCCAGTTGGGCCAAAGCCTGCGCCGGGAGCGCCCGGGCCGGTTGAACCAAAGCCTGCGCCAGGACCACCCGGACCACCGGGGTAAGCCCCTGGGTAAGGGCCGCGATAAGTGGGGCCAGTAGGCTGCTTCTTCTTGTTTACAAGCACAATTGCAGTGATTGCGCCGGCTGCGAGTACCACTACAGCAACGCCGATCCCAATGTACAAAGCAGTGTTGGAATCTGATTTGTTGCTGGCTAATGCGTTGGCAGTGGCGCTAGGAGTGGCTGATTCGCTGGTTGGGCTAGGGGTGGCTGACTCAGTGGTGGGTGTGGGTGTAGGCGTGGGCGATTCGCTTGTAGAAGGATCACTACCTCCAGTGATGTATTGTGCTGCAGAAGCATCTAAGGTAGTGGTCCCCTTGACATAAATATAGGTGCTAGCGTCATCCCACCTATAGATATCGTATTTATCGTTACTGTCGTTTGTTGCCTTTTCTACTCCAGATGAGAAGGTAGTGCCTTTAGGCATGGCAAAGGTCATGCTTGTAAAGTTTAGCGTGTGGTCAGAAAGCAGGTTCTTAGCTTCTGATTTAAGCGAGTAAAAAGACAGGGCAGTGAAGTTAAAGGAGTACTTGTTATCTCCTAGGGGAGTTAACTTAATTGATAGTGCCCTATAAAGTTTTTCTGGCTTATATTCGTAGCCAACCGTGCAAGTACCCTCTTTTTCATCATAAAGTGGCTGATATGTTGAGGACTTGCACTCCTCGGCGCTGACGCCTGAAACAGAGACTGCCTCTAGGAATGTGCCGTCTGATTGCAGACCGGCTATATATTCTGCTTCTAGCTCTTGGGCAGCTGCGGTGGGTGCAATTGCGCCCGCGACAGCCAGCGTTAAGAGTGCCATTAATGCTGTCAGTTTGCGACGCATAATGCCCCCTCCTCGGATGATTGATTATTTAGAGCATAGCGCATAAGGCGCCTAGCTTTTAGACCTGTGGATAGTTTGAGCCTGATCCGTAAGGCGGCTGACCCTGGCCAGGCTGATACGGTGGCTGAGGTGTCCCAGTTCCATTCTGGTACTGGCTACCAGTAGCTTGGTTGGCGTCCGGGTATGCGGGAGGGTTAAATGCTCCAGGAGCAGCGGTGCCTGGCATGCTGGGAACCATTGGGGCGCCCATGCCCGCAGCGCCTGAGTTAGGGTAGGAGCCGTAGTTGGGGGTGCTAGCCTGCTTTTTCTTGTTAATAATTACGACGGCGGCAATTGCGATCGCTGCAATTACTACTGCCGTAATGGTGATACCTACATACAAGCCAGTGTTGGAACCTGAATCATTAGCCGGGGCTGTGGCGCTAGTGCTCTGAGTGGGCATAGCTGAAGTGGCAGTGGTGGGGGTTGAAGATTCTGTCGTTGTGCTGGGAGTAGGCGTGGGTGAGGGAGTGCCAGCCGCTAAGTAGCCTGCCACAGAAGCATCGAGGGTGGTGGTGCCCGTTACTGACATTAACGGACTGTATTCGGTCCAGCGATAGGCGTCAGTATCGGTGTTGTCTAATTTTGTGGCATTACCTTTACCGTTGGTGATAACACTACCTACAGGTAGAGATAAAGTGATCTTGGTGATCTTGATGGTATCGCCTCGATACATATCGTGGGCAAGTGCCTCGTAGTCGCTGACAGAAAGAGTGCTGAACTCAAAGGAATAGCTGGTGCCGCCATTTGAGGTCAGCTTAAGTGTAAAAGCTTTGGTGATCCGCTCGCCTTTAAAAGACAGTCCAAGCAAACAAGCGTTACGTTTAGCGTCATAAACAGGCTTGTATTTCGTGGATTTGCAGCTTTCTTCAGTTACTCCCATAACGGCAATGAATTCCGTGATTGTGCCGTCGCTAGAAAGCTGGGTTACATATGATCCCTCGTATTCCTGTGCGGTAGCGGTAGGTGCGATCATACCGGCGCCTGCCAGCATTAAAAGCGCCATTAAAGCTGTCAATTTACGACGCATGTTATTTCCTTCCCTGGTAGTGACTATTTTGTTGCCTAGATACCGATAGTTAGCTACGTGGATAATTCGGGCCACTGCTGTATGGCGGCCGCTCTCGACTTGTAGGAGCTTGTCCGTTATGGGGTGAGCTGGGATAGGGATGTGGAGTATTAGGTCTACCAGGGGAAGAAAATTGAGGTTTAGCTGGCTTTTTGTGTCTCTTGGAAAGCAGAACAGTCGCCATGATCCCAATCGTGGCAACTAGGCCGCCCACAATCATGGCAAGCAAGAGACTGTTGTCGGCTTGCCTAGAGGTTTTCTTGACACTCAGTGCAGTAGGAACAGCTGAAACTGGGGGAGCCGACGAAGCCTTACCAGTGCGTTTAGTTAGGCCAGTGGTGGTCTCGTCGGTAGCAGACGGGGTGCTTTGTGGGCTTACGCCAGAGTTGATCGTAGGGGCGCCATCTGCTGAGGCGGCCAGTTCCATAGTCCCTGTTACGGTAGCTGCACCGGTGTCAGTGGTGCTCCCATTCCAAGTGTAGTAAGCATATTTATTATCTTTGCTTTCCACCGGAGAAAGTGTTTTAGTGGTGACTTTTGCTCTTAGCGGGATGGCGAGCACGGTCTTAGTAACGTTAAGATCGTTGACATTTATCTCAAGACCAGCCGCGATTTTAACGCGCATGGCAACTGAGTTTGGTATAAACATAAAATTGATATTATTTTTTGAACCGTTGGGGGTTCTTAACAGGGCTGCAAGGTATTCGTTCTCATCATAGTACTGATAGAACATACATTCGCTTTTACTACCTGATTGGCTGAAATCAGCAGTGTAATCATCAATATCGTCGCAATTGGAGTCATTGATAGTGCCGTCAGTGCTACTAAGAGATATTGCTTCGTAGGCAGTGCCGTCTTTTTCAAGAATATAGATAAGCTTGGCGGTGATGCTACCTGCGGCGACAGCACTAGGCGCGCATATGGCTCCAGCCATTAATGTGATAAAAGCTAGTGCGGTTACAAGTGCACGTTTCACTGCTTCTCCTTGAGTGTGTCGCTTAGGGGGAGCTGTCTTAACCGTATCAGGCTAGTAGTCAGGTTCCCTAGGTATGCCGGTTCCGGGGAGTTAGGTAGCCCGCTTGGGGCTGGTTGCCTGTGTAGCCTTAGTTTTCTCTTTGAATGATTGCAGTCGGCCTGGTTATTGGCCACCCTGGTTCTGCTGCATAGCAGATGGTGGACTTGGGTGAGGCTGGGACTCTGATGTTTGCGGGATTGGGTGGCTAGCTTGCTGTGGCTGCGGGCCGGAATGGGGTTGTCCGTTATAAACCCTGGTAGAGGCTGCAAAGTAGACGGTAGGAGTTGGTTCTTTACGTTTCTGCACTAGTAAAACGGTGGTTACTACACTCGTCAGGGCCACTACTGAAACCACACCTAGTACCACGTAAAGCGCAGTATTGGAGTCGCTGGACTTGTGGCTGACAGCTAGCACAGTAGTGTTATTGCCGGATGGCTTATCGTTGCTGACCCCGGTGTCTCCCGGGGCTGGGGCGATAGATGGAGTGATGGTAGTGCTAGAAAACGGTATGGTTCCTTTCAGTTCTGCAGTTGAATCAACAGCTGTGTTACCGTTCCAGGTGTAGTAGATGTTTTTGCTACCCTTGGCTACCTTTGGGGATAGTGTTTCTCTGGTGACAGTGGCATTTAAGGGTAGCGCAGCTACCGTATAAACCACGTTCAGGTCATTAGTTTTCTTTAATCCCAGAGCATATGCGACTTTGATTCGCATAGAAGCTGACAGGCTCATAAATGTGAACTCAAGCTTGTCGTCTACACGGTGTGTAGACCAGGCGTAGCTGTATTCATCCCTGTCATAGTGTTTGCGGAAAATGCATTCGTTTTTGCCACCTGACTGATTAAATTCCGCAGTGTATGTTTTGGTGTTTTTGCAGTTGGAAGAGTTTATGGTGTTATCTTTACTGTAGACGGCAGTTATTTCTTCACTACTGCCATCGTGGTTGAGTATGAACAATAATGTGGTTTCAATGTTCCCGGAAGCCGTGGCGGTGGGAGTGACAAGAGCTGCGCCAGCCAATGTGATAAAAGCTAGCGCTATTGCTAGTGCGTGTTTCACGGCTTCCTCCTTGAATGTGTTGTAAATACTAGGGGTGTTGGCCAGCCATTAAAATGGCTGGCCAACACTTTAGCCCTGGCAAGGGTCAGTTACGGTTTTGCGGGTAGTTTGGGTTAGCGCCATAAGGTGGCTGACCTGCCTCGGGCTGGTTTTGCCTGGGCTGTGGCTGCGTGCCTGGCTGGGCCAGTCCAGCTTGAGACTGCGCCCCCGGTTGTCCCTGAGTAGGTTGAGGTTGCGGGCCAGGATAAGGCTGAGGGTTGAAGTTACCTTGCTGGGCGGCAGCTTGGCCAGGGTAATTCTGGGGTTGCGCAGCTGGGTAACCCTGTGACTGCTGCGGGCCCCGATAGCCTTGCTGAGCCTGTGGGCCAGGGTGAGGACCGTTATAAGGCATAGTCGGGGAAAGCGGTGGATAGAAACCAGGTGCCGGGCTCGGGTTCTTGCGCTTCTTCACCAGCACAACAGTGACCACAATTCCGATTACGGCAGCTACGCCCACAATCCCTAGTACCACATATAAGGTGGTACTAGAATCTTTAGACTTGTTGCTCGTAGCTAACTCGGTAGCGCTGGGGGTATCTGAAGAAGTAACAGTGGAAACTGGGGCAGGTGTATTGGTGGAACTGCTAGTCGGGCTGCTAGTAGGATCACTAGTCGGGCTGCTGGTGGCACCAGAAAGCGGCAAAGTACCTTTTATGCCTGCGCTTGAGTTAGTGGCATCAGGGCTTTCCCAAGTGTAGTAAACAAATTTGTCACTCTTCTCTACCGTTGGTGACAGATCCTGATGAGTAACGGTTGCGTTCAGTGGTACTGCCGCCCCGCTAGAAATAACGTTTAGGTCGCTATAGTAGATACCTAAAGCTTCTGAAATATCGCTGCGAATAAAAGAGGTAAGATTTAAGAAGTTAAACTTAAGGGTGTCTCCACTTTGGTAAACTAACCAATTGCTGCTGTAGCTATCTTTTTCGTAATGTTTAGCGAAAATGCACTGATTTTTACCGTCCTTTTGGGTAAATTTTGAGATATAATCTTTAGTGTCTTTGCAATTTGAAGAATTGACAGTATTCTCACTTCCGTAAACTGCGGCTAACTCATCAAAGCTGCCGTCAGCATTGAGCGCAAATAGTAGTTTAACATCAACTTTTTCGGCGGCGGTGGCTGCCGGGGCTAACAGTGCCCCGGCCACTAGCGTGAGAAAAGCTAGTGCTATGGCAAGTAGACGTTTCATTGCCCTCTCCTTGAACAAGTAATTGCTAAAGCTTGTGGGTGGAATCCAAGTCAGTCTGGCTGTCCTGGCCAGGGTGGCTGCTGACTTGAGTTTGCTCCCTCTGAATGGCTCGGTTGAGTAGAAGCCTGATTATCTGTAAAGCTTCGTGGTTGGTTTGAATGGCTCTTATAGGTCTGTGGCTGCGCGCTAGAACTACTTTGATCATCATAGAGTGTAGCAGCAGAAAGTGGGGTATACGCAGAAGTGGAGTTCTTACTTATCCGAGCTAATAAGAAGGTCCCTGCGATTATAGCAATAGAGGCTATGGTAGCAATTATTAAAAACTCATTAAGTAAGCCATTAAAATTGCGAGAGTTGGATATCGATGTAGCTACAGACTTGTTGGTGCCTGTCGCAGGCTTAGTGATGGAGTTGTCAGTAGTTGGGCTGACGGTGGCTGGTCTGCTGGTATTGTCATGGCTGGGTTTAGGGCTAGCCGTGCTGAAAGGCGCAGATGTGTGACTAGGTTTGCGGGCGGGGCTAGGAGTGGAGGTAGTGGGCCTGCCAGTAGGGTCGTAAGGTGAGTATGAAAAACTGCCTGTCAGTTCTATATCCTCGCTAGTAGCCTCAGCGTTAAACCAGGTGTAGTAGCTGTACCTGCTATCTCCCTTATCTATTCTTGGTGACAAGGTTTGAGAGGTAATGGTTGTATCTGCAGGAAGCTGCACTATGGTAAAACTGACATTTAAATCAGAGCGATCAATGTTTAAGGTATTTGTGATTTTGTCTAGCGAATAATGGAATTCGTTAAAAAACCTAAAATTGATACTGTTACCTTCTGAGGATACTGACCAGTTAGGGGCAGGTTCACCTTTTTTGTAATATTTAATGAAGATGCATCTATTTTCTTTGCCTATACGAGCAAACCTTACGATATCTGTTTCAGTGCCTTTGCAGTTATCGGTGTTAATGGTGTTATCGTTGCTGGAGATAGTAACTAATTCTTTAATACTACCATCAGAGTTAAGTGTGAACCAGAGTTCAGTCTTTAAATTTTCGTTAGCCGTGGCGGCAGGGGCAAATAGGGCTCCAGTCGCCAAGGTAATAAAGGTCAATAAGATTGCCAGTGCGCGTTTCATTGTTTGCCCCTTTAATCGCTGGAGCCTGCAGGTGACATTTGCCAGGTCGGTTCTTCCACAGGATAAGCGTGGGCGACGCCGTCGGTAGAAACTAGGCGAGTCTGGTTACCTTCCGGGGTGGCTAGTTCATGGGCCAGCTGGACATTCTGATTCGGGTGCGAAAGCGTAGCCAAATCTCCCGAATCAGGTTGACTGGGCATCCCATATCGTTGCGGATAAGCCTCATTAACCGGCTGTGCAGTAAGCGGCAGTCCACCTGGGGCCGTAGGTGCCAGCGACGGCGTCGGGGCAATATACGGGCGGTAACCAAGCACGGGGGCCGACGGCGCAGAAACCATCTGCTGCGGGAAACCTGGCGCACCAAGCACGGGGGCCGACGGCGCAGAGGGCATCTGCTGGAAAACAGGCGCCCCCACAGGCTGGGCTGGCTTGGCACGATTGCGACGCGCCTTTGCCATAGTCAACGCCAACGCAATACAAGACATCAGGGCCACGCCAACCGCAACAATGGCGATAGTGAGCCAAATATTGTCGTCGCTAGCAGAATCGGCTGCTAAAGGGACAGCGCTCAGGGGAGTGGCCCCAGAGGCAGTGCTCAGGGAAGTGGCCCCAGAGGCAGCGCTCAGGGGAATGGTCTCAGAGGTAGAGGGCAGGAGAGCAGCCCCAGAGGTAGCCGTCAGAGGACTGGTAGCTAAAGGGGTAGCCGCCATAGCCGGCGAGGCCACACTAAGAGTCAAGAATGGCGCGGTTAATGTCACAAACACGCCAGCATGCTTAAAGCGTGCAGCGATGCGCTGCATTTTTCCTCCTTGAAACTTAGTGGGCAGTGCCGGGCAGTGCCATTCTAATGCGGCTTATTAGGGTACGACGCCGCCCTAGCCGCTTGGGCTGGCCGGCACTGCGTCAGTTTTTAGGCCTCGCTAGCGTCACCGCCTGCAGCTTCCTGCTTGCGGCGTTTTAGCAGTAAAAAGCCCAGGCCAGCGGCGCTGGCTACCACCAGGGCGCCAACCACCCACAGGGCGGTAACTATCCCACTATTACCCTGTTTGGCGGTGGCCACCTGCGATTTATCTGCACCAGCTATAGTCGCGCGGTAGTCAGTAGCCTTGGCAGAGCTACTAGCACTAGCAGAACCGGTGGCTGAGCCACTGGCCCCTGGCGTGGGGGCTGCGCTAGTGGCGCCGCCGCTGGGCTGGGCGCCGTCGGGAGCCCCACTTTGCGAACCAGAGCCGTCAGAGCCACTCTGAGAGCCGCCAGCCAGCCAGCTTGAACCGCCTGAAGTGCTAGTAGAACTTGGGTCATTTACGGTCGCGGTAAAGCTGTTTTGATGGGTGGAATTACGCCACTGCATGAAGTAGCCCTTGCCCTCGCCACCAGACTGGTTCACTTTGACGCCGTCGCTAGCCGAAGTAACCGTGGCATCATGCACACTGACATTGCTGTTAATGGAGCTAACCTTAAGCGGTTTGAGAGCAACAAGCAGGGCCTCAACGCGGTTGTGACCGGTTAGCTTATTGCCGTTGAGTGAATAAAACTCATGCCCCGCCTGCGCGCTGTATGTGGCCGTGCCTGAGCAGTAGTTGTAGCCCTCGTTTTGTTTAAAAACCGGATTAATTTCTGCCTCAGTTTTCGGCATAGCGCTTTTTAGCGTGTCAGCGCAGCTTTGGCTGGTTAGCGTCTGGGTGTAGTCAGCGATGCTAACCGTGTACATAATCTGCCCAGCTTTGGCAAATACCACCGACTCTTGCGCTTTCGCTTCGTTAGGTGCAGCTAGTGCCGACGGCGCCAGGGTGCCAGCCCCCGTGGCCAGTAGCGCAGCAGCTACAAAACGAGTAAAAAAACGTTTACATACGGCAGTATTCATACCTATCTCCTAATTAGCCGCCATAAGGCTGGTTATTCCAGCCAGTGCGGGGCTGCTGATTTTGCTCGCTATCCGCGTCATAAATCTGGGTAACGGCAGGGTCATAGTCCTGCGTTGGAGCCTGAACCGTCTCCTGCGAGGGCTGTGAGGTGGGCGCCTGCACGGTTTCTTGCGCGGTGGGCGCCTGAACCGTGTCTTGTGCGGGGCTCGGGGTTGGGGCCGCAATGGTGTCTTGTGGGTAGCGGTGAGTTGGGGCCAGGGTTGTTTCCTGGGCGTAACTGGGGAACACCGACTGCCCGGAGTTCTGTCCGTAGGTTTGTGGGGCGCTTTGGCCGTAGCTTTGCGATGCCTGCTGGCCATAGTTTTGGGACTGCCCGTATCCCTGGGGGGCGCTTTGGCCGTAACCCTGTGCGGCTGGCTGGCCGGCGCTCTGTCCGTAGGTTTGTGGGGCGCTTTGGCCGTAGCTTTGTGATACCTGCTGGCCATAGTTCTGGGGCTGCCCGTAACCCTGTGCGGCGCTCTGCCCGTAGCCCTGTGCGGCGCTGGGGGCGTAAGGGGCCGACGTCGCCGAGGGGGCGTAACTTGACGCCGCAGAAGCCGCAGACTGGGGATAAGTCGCCGACGCCGTCGAGGGGGCGTAACTCGACGCCGCAGAAGCCGCAGACTGCGGATAAGTCGCCGACGCCGTCGAGGGGGCGTAAGGGGCCGACGTCGTCGAGGGGGCGTAACTCGAGGCTGCGGAAGCCGCAGACTGCGGATAAGTCGCCGACGCCGTCGAGCTGGCATAAGCAGCCGAAGCGGCACTAGCACCCTGAACACCCTGAAGCGGGCCAGAAGTATTAATCTGTCCGCTGGTCATCGTGGGCACATACCCACTGGTGTTATTGGGATAAGACCTAGAAGCATTAGCGCCCTTACGAGGTTTACGCAAAACCATTACGATCAGCGCCAACAGAGCCAACAGCACCACAATGCCTACCCCCAAAGCGGCATACAGGGCAGTGGTGTTAGAGCCTTCCTCGCCCTCAGAGCTGGCCGCCGCCGCGCTTTGCGTAGGGGCAGCAGTCTCTAAAGGATTCGCGTTAGAAGTGGGCGAATCGCTAGCAGAAGGGCTGCTTGAAGGGCTCTGCGACGGGTTAGCAGTTTTATTGTCAGGCAGCAGAGAGAAAGGATCCTGCTTTTGGGTGCCATCATCTGAGGTCAAAGTAAATTCCATGGTCACCGCAGCAGAGGGGTTACGCCAGTAAGCCATGTGCAAATTACGCTTGTTAAAAACCTCGTATTGAAGCTTGACGTTACCCGGGGCGCTAATCACCTTGCCCTCAACGCCCACAATCAGAGCCCTAAAAGTAGCTGAGGAGATCCCCAGGGGCTTAGCAGAAACATTGATAGTGGCCTGTGGGTCAACGGTGACAGTAGTCTTACCGTTTTGCCGCGAAAACTGCGAAGAGGCCTTATAGCTAGTGAAAGTCTGCAAAATAGAGCAGGTGGCACCCTTATCTCTTTGTTCAAACTGGGTGGTAAGCGTCTTGTCTTTGGTGGTGCCCTTGAAGCTCTCACACTGAGCTTTAGTCATGTTGTTGCTGGGGTCAACCACCATGATGTAGTCCTGCATCTTGTTGTTGTTTAGGACTACAAACATTTCAGCTATGTAGGGTTCGTCTGCTGCGCTTGCGTTGGGCCAAGCGGCTGTGGGCAGACCTAGGCCGGTAACCACTAAAGCTGTTACCGCCAGAATGTGTATAGCCTTGCGCCACATAATCGCCTCCAGGTATGAGTTTTCAACCAGTCTAAACGCTAATCGTTAGAGATGTCTGAAAACTAAGCCTTTGGGCTAGGCTATGGCCTGTGACTTAACGGTAGCTATGGGGATAAGTCTCCCTCAAAAAAACAGCTACCGGTGTAGCCAACTTTCTGCAAAAATAGGACTAAACGCCTAAGCGCTCGAAGAGGAGTTGTAATGCTTTCAAACGACCAAATCACTCTCAACCCCAACCCGCTGGTACGTGCCTTGGGGAAGCTGCCCGCCAACTTCACCAAAGCGGACATCATCAGCTACATCGTTGACAACGATATTCACGCCCTAGAACTGCGCTACATTGGCGGAGACGGGCGCCTAAAGGTCCTAAACTTCGCCATCCAGTCCGTGGCTCACCTAGACCGGATCCTAACCATGGGTGAGCGCGTGGACGGCTCCTCCCTATTTAACTTTGTTGACGCCACCTCATCAGACCTATATGTGGTGCCTCAACTGCGTAGCGCCTTTATGAACCCCTTCGCTGCTGAGCCCACTATCGACTTTTTGTGCTACTTCTACGACGTCGCCGGCAACCCCCTGGTCAGCTCACCTCAGCATGTGCTGCGCCGCGCCCAAACCGCCCTCGAAGCAGCCACCGGCAACCGCCTACAGGCCCTAGGTGAGCTGGAGTACTACCTGTTCTCCGACGTTGAGACCCTATTCCCGGTAGAAGAACAGCGCGGTTACCACGAAGCTGCCCCCTTCTCTAAGTTCGCCGACGTGCGCACCGAAGCCCTCAAATACCTGACCCAAATGGGTTGCGCAGTTAAATATGCCCACGCCGAGGTGGGTAACTTTGTTGCCGACGGACGCCAAATGATCCAGCAGGAAATCGAATTCCTACCGGTAGATGCCTGCGACGCCGCCGACCAAATGACCCTAGCCAAGTGGGTAGTGCGTGAAGTAGCCCACCGCCACGGCATTGAGGTGTCCTACTCGCCCAAGATCGCCGTCGGCCAAGCCGGCTCAGGCATGCACTTCCACACCCGCCTAGTAGACCCGCAAGGCAACAACCTATTTAGCCAAGGCGCCGGCCTAACTGAGCTAGCCCGCAAGGTGATCGGTGGCTACCTAACCTTGGCCGCCTCCATCACCGCCTTTGGGAATACCGTGCCCACTTCCTTCCTGCGCCTAGTGCCCCACCAGGAAGCCCCCACCGCCATCTGCTGGGGTGACCGCAACCGCTCAGTGCTGGTGCGTGTGCCGTTAGGGTGGAATAACCTCGATGATCGCATGTTCCGCGACGCTAACCCCAATGAGCCCGCAGTTGGTCAGGTCCCCAATGACCTGCAAACCGTGGAAATGCGCTCACCTGACGGCTCTGCCGCCATCCACCTGCTGCTAGCGGCAATTGTGGTGGCCGCGCGAGTGGGTCTAACTGAGCCGGGAATGCTTGAATATGCCAATGAGCGATATGTCTCAGGGGATGCTTCTAAGCTCGAAAACCTAGAGCAGCTGCCCGCCTCCTGCTACGAATCCGCCCAGCGCCTGCAGGCTCAGCGCGCCCTTTATGAGGCTGAAGGGGTCTTTCCGCCTAAGCTCATTGACGCCTGGGTGGCTTACCTTGAAGGCCTAGGGGATGAGAACTTGCGTGAAGATATCGCCACAGCGCGGGTGCTAGTGGAAGATTTGGTGGAAACTTATTTCCACATCGGCTAAGTGTGTTGGGGCTTAAGTCTTATTAAGTCCCAACAATAAAGCCAAAGCGGGGCGCTTCCGAACAAACGGAGGTGCCCCGTCGTCGTAATCACACCATTAAAATATGAGACAGCGTTTATAAAGTTGCATTCGGTCTGCTATGTTTACCTCCATTGCCGCTTTGGCAATTTAAGTAACTTTAACGGAGGTGAACATGTCCGCTTTAACTACTCCCGAGCTATCTGCGTCAGGGGAGGAGCCTGAAACTGCCGCGAGCGCATCACTAGGTGGTGACGCTAAGGTGTCTGAACACGACAACCCAGGAACTGACCTTAAGCGTGGCCTGTCCGCCCGCCACATGCAGATGATTGCTATCGGTGGCGCAATTGGAACCGGCCTGTTTGTGGCCTCCGGCGCAACCGTTTCTACCGCAGGCCCGGGCGGTGCCCTGGTGGCCTATTCGGTAATTGGTTTAATGGTGCTGTTGTTGATGCAGTCACTGGGCGAAATGACTGCGCACATGCCCGTTTCTGGTTCTTTCCAGACTTACGCCACGCGTTTTGTTAGCCCCTCCTTTGGTTTTGCCATGGGCTGGAACTACTGGTTTAACTGGGCCATTACGGTGGCCGCCGAGCTGGTGGCAGCCGGTATTGTGATGAGCTACTGGCTGCCGGATGTGCCTCACTGGGTGTGGGCGGCAGTGTTCTTGGCGCTGCTAACCGGTCTTAACGCGCTTTCTGCGCGCGCCTATGGTGAAGGTGAATTCTGGTTTGCCACCATCAAGGTGATTACCGTGCTGGTGTTTTTGGTGGCCGGCGTGGCCATGATCTTGGGAATTATGGGCGGTAACTCGCCTGGCTTTAGTAACTGGACTAGGGGAGAGGCCCCCTTCCACGGCGGCTGGCTCTCGATTGTGTCAGTGTTTATGATCGCTGGTTTCTCTTTCCAGGGTACTGAGCTGGTTGGTGTGGCTGCGGGCGAGTCGCGTAACCCCCGCAGGGATGTGCCCCGGGCTATCAAGAGCGTGTTCTGGCGGATCATGCTGTTCTATGTGGGCGCTATTGCGGTGATTGGTTTCTTGATTCCTTACACCGATCCCAACTTGCTGCGTAACGGTGAGACTGATGTGGCTTACTCGCCTTTCACCTTGGTGTTTGAGCGGGCTGGTGTGGCCGGCGCGGCTGCGGTGATGAACGCGGTTATTTTGACTGCGATTTTGTCTGCCGGTAACTCTGGCCTGTATGCCTCTACCCGTATGCTGCACTCGATGGCCCTTGATGGTCACGCCCCCAAGCTGTTCTCCCGGGTTAACCGGCGCGGCGTGCCGATCTACGCTATGGCAGTTACGGCTGCTGTGGGTGCGGTTGGTTTCGTGACCGCTATTGTGGGTGAGGGCGCTGCCTACACTTGGCTGCTTAACGTCTCTGGTCTTTCAGGCTTCATTGTGTGGCTGGGTATTTCCTGGTGCCACCTGCGTTTCCGCAAGGCCTATGTGCTGCAGGGCAATGACTTGGCGAAACTGCCCTACAAGGCTCCGCTGTTCCCGTTTGGCCCGATGCTGGCTTTTGCCATGTGCCTGATTGTGCTGGTGGGTCAAAACTATGAGGCCCTGTTTAGGGGCCAGCTGTTTCAGATTGCTTCTAGCTACATTGGTTTGCCGGTGTTCTTGGCGATTTGGGCTATCCACAAGCTGGTTACCAAGGAGCCTAAGGTTGAGCTGGCTACCGCTGACGTCAGTGGCGTTGAGGTTGAGGTGGCTTGATAGCTTCCTGCTAGCTTTTTTTCCCGCCTGCGGTTTAGTCCGACGGCGTAGTGAGTGCCTGGTTGCGATTCTATGCAGCCAGGCACTCGTGTTTTTTGGCGCCCCGGGCGGCGCTTGGGCCTGCGCTCATGTTTGTGCCCCACCTGCGTTCACGGTCTGCGCTTGGGGCTGCGCTCGCGGTCCAGGGACTATTCCCAGCGGGCGCAGCTTTCGCTGCGGGCAACTTCGATGGCACTATTGCGGTCCCAGCCGTTGCTGGCGCGGAATACCAGCTTACGCGAGCTGGAGCATTGCCAGGCCGTTAAAACCACATCTGAACTGGAGCTATCTGCGTTTGAGTTGTCTGCGGCAGGGGTGGGGGGTGCCTCAGTGGGGGAGATGGTGGTCAAGTTGGGCAGGTTCAAACCTGTGGAAGGTTCTGGACTTGAGGACAGCGGCGTGGGTGTGGCGGTCCCTAGCGGCTTGCTGGTGGGCAGCGGCGCAGTGCTAGGTAGTGGCGTGCTGCTGGGAGTAGGGCTGGGGGTGTTTTCAGAGCTCTGGGTTTGGGGAGTGGTAACGACGACGGCGCCCGTCTGGTTTTGCTCAGAGGCTCGGTGGGCGTAAAAAAGAATGCCCCCAACCATGGCAAAGATACCCAGCACCGCGAAAGTCACCAGCGACACGCGCCAGGCTGAGCCCCAGGGCGTATACAAGCTAGCGTGGGTATTACCAAGTGTGTTTAGCTTGCTTTCGCGCAGAGAAGTGGCCTGGGTGGCGTTGTGCTGGGAGCTGGGGTGCTGGTGGTCAATCATTGGCTTACAGCTGTCGTCGGGGTCAGATACTAAGGCAGATATTACCCCGACCTGTGGCTTAGGTTAAGAAATCACAATGTTGTGACTAGGTAACAGATTTCAACCCTAGAGCCCTGGCAACAAAAGTTATTCGTTTTCTTCGCGTTGGGCGAGGATACGTTCCACCTCTTCATCAGGCAGCGGATCACCATTGTCGTCAAGCAGGCCATTACGTTTCATGAACTGGTAACGCGAATCAGCGAAGCGAGGTAACGGAAACGGCAGAACATATACGAAGCCAGTAAAAAGAAAGAACAGTGCAATGAACGATAAAGAAAACCAAACGAATCCGGGGGCTCCCGCCCTCTTCAAGAGCATACTGATTCCAATTAAGGTAAACGCAATGCTCATGCAGGGACACGTCATTGCCACCATGCTCCTACTCATCCCCCACTGTGGATTGATTTGTCCCAAGTATGCCTCCCGCGAATCACTGTATGTCTCTCCCCACCATGTATAAATACCAAAAATGCCAAAAATCGTTATTACGATTTCTCCCCCCACACTATTCATACTTGTTACCTCCTACCCAAATAAAGCATCGCTTATATAAAAGGCTAGTGTTGCGTTAGAGATTGTGGCCATCGTGATTTATCCCCAAATACGCCTTTGGCTAATACCGTCTTAACGGTTGATAGTCTGCTTTGCGCTCTCGTGCTATGATGACGCCTGCTCTGGGCAAGGTGGCCTGGCAGCTTAGAAAAGGGGGCGCCCGCCGTGCGGCGGGCGCCCCCTAGTTTGGTTTGGGCCAGACTTAAGTTTTGGCTGCTAAGCCCAGCAGCTTTACTGCTTTGCGGCTTTGGCTGCTTTATGGTTTTGCTAGTTTTGCGCCAGGTTTTTAGGCTAGCTCAGGCGGCAAAACATCAGTTTGGGCCGGCAGATTTGCGATGCCCACGGGGCAGGTAATGCCGTTAGGCCCATGGTTACAGTAGCCGCCAGGATTCTTGTGTAGATAAGCCTGGTGGTACTCCTCGGCCACATAAAATGGCCCGCCCTGGCCAGATTCCAGCGCGGCGGCGTCGCCAATAGTGGTTTGGCAAACGCGCCCGTCACCAAGCTTGTCTAGCTCACCCTGGAAAGCCTGGCGCAGCGCCGCAGCGGCCTGCGCCTGCTGGAGCGTGGTAACCCAAATCGCACTGCGATACTGGGTGCCCACATCATTACCATGTCGGTTAGCCTGGGTGGAGTCGTGGTTTTCAAAGAAAACCCGCAGCAGATTCTGCCCACCCACGCCCGCTATGGCCGGGTCATAAACCACGGCCACAGTCTCCGCGTGACCAGTCTGACCAGTGCACACCTCACGGTAGGTGGGGTTGTGGTTGCCTCCACCCATATAGCCCACGGCGGTGGCTAACACCCCGGGCTGGTTCCAGAAAATACGCTCCACGCCCCAAAAACAGCCGGCAGCCAGGTAAATAACCTCGGCCCCAGCAGGTAGCGGGTCATCGGCGCGGCTAGCTAAAACTGGGTGAAGCTCTAGACGCTCCAACAGCGCCTGGCTGTGACCGGCGATAGTGGCCGGCAAGGCGCCAGCGGCGTCGTCGTCGAGATAAGTGCTATCAGCTAGCGGCAACCAATTTTGCTCAGGCCCAGCCGCCCGCGTCGCAACGGCGTAGCTCATAGCTGCTGTACAGACTTGATTTCGGCCTGCAAAACACGGCCGTTAGGGGCCTTGTAGCTGACAGTCTCGCCAGCCTTGTGGCCCATCAGCGCCTTACCTAGCGGGGCCTCAGGGGAGAAGACGCGGGCGCCGTCGGGAACATCAGCCGCAATCTCCTGGTTACCCAGCACAAAAACCTGCTCTTTACCGGCAATAATGGCGGTAATCAGGGCGCCCTTAGTGACGGTGCCGTCAGAGCTAGCCTGACCCACCTCAGCGTTTTCCAGCATCCCCTCAAGCACCTTAATGCGGGTCTCGTTAAGGGCAGCTTCCTCACGGGCGGCGTGGTAGCCAGCATTTTCGCGCAGGTCACCCTCCTGGCGGGCTAGCTCAATGCGGCGAGCGATTTCTTTGCGCTCAGTGGTACGACGGCGCTCAAGCTCCTCGCTTAGACGGTCAAAAGCTTCCTGGGTCAGCCAAGTACGGTTGTCTTCACTCATGTTTTCTCCTAACTTGCCACCTTAAAAGCCCAGTTTAGCCCAATACGGCCATGTAGCAGGCAATACACTGGCACACCCAGGCAGCCACAGTGCAGGCGTGGAAAATCTCGTGAAACCCAAACCAACGCGGTAAAGGATCGGGTTTTTTAAGCGCATAAACCACTGCGCCAAGCGTATAAATTACGCCGCCAGCAGCAATCAAAACGACAATCGCCGCCCCGCCGGCACGGTAAAGCTCGGGAATGAACCACACAGCCACCCAGCCCAGCACCACATACAAAATCGTGAACAACCAACGCGGCGCGGTAATCCAGCACACATTAGCCACCATGCCAATGACGGCGCCCGTCCAGATAATACCCAGCACCAGGCGCTGATGATCCGGGGTCATTAACGCTAAAGACAGGGGAGTGTAGGTGCCGGCAATCAGCAGGTAAATATTGGCGTGGTCAATGCGGCGTAAAAGCTGGGAAACTTTGGCTGGGAAATGCCCGTTAGAGATGTGGTACACCCCAGAGTTGGCGAAAAGCAGCAGTGAGCAGGCCAAATACACGGCGCTGCCGATTTTTAAAGTGGTCGTGGGGGCTAAAACCGTCAGTACAATGCAGGCAGCCAAAGCCAGCGGCGCAGTAATAGCGTGAATCCAGCCGCGTAGCTTGGGTTTGATTAATTTAAGAGCCTCGCCGGCCGAGGCGAGCGAGTCGCTAGAAAGCGAGAGTGCTTTGGCGGCTGCCATATGAACCTCCCAGTAGCTTGTTAGGAACAAAAGCTACGCTACCGTAAGTTACGCTTGCGTAGGTAGCTATTTGATAAAGCGAACACCACAGGGCGTAATTAGGCGCTACCGTATATAGCATGGCCGTAAAAGTAGATCGGCCTGTACCTGTATGCAAGGAGCTGAAAATGGCTGGCGACAACCTGCTCTATGACGTTTACGAACGCCGGTTGTTGGCGCAGCTTGACCGCTCTAAAGTTCCCGCACACGTAGGTGTGATCCTTGACGGCAACCGCCGCTGGGCTAAATCCCTAGGGGTAGGCGCCGCCCACGGACACCGGCGCGGGGCAGATAAAATCGCCGAATTTTTAGGTTGGGCCGAAAATGCCGGGGTTGAAATTGTCACCCTCTGGCTGCTGAGTACCGATAACCTCTCGCGTGACCCGCAGGAACTGGCGCCGCTGCTAGACATTATTGCTAGCGCCGTCGAAAACCTGGCCAGTGCCAGGCGTTGGCGACTGCGCATTGTGGGCAGCGTGGAATTACTACCCCAACCGGTGGCCCAGCGGCTACTGGCGGCAGTAGAGTCCACCAGTGCCATTGAAGGCATGGAGGTTAATGTGGCCGTGGGCTACGGCGGGCGTGAAGAAATTGCCCAAGCTGTGCGTGACGCTTTAGCTGAGGCCGCAGCCCAGGGACGCACCCTAGAAGAAGTGGCCCGCAGCCTGTCTGTGCGCGACATTGCTGAGCACCTGTACACCAAAGGCCAGCCTGACCCTGATCTACTCATCCGCACCTCGGGTGAGCAGCGCCTTTCGGGCTTCCTGCTATGGCAATCAGTGCACTCGGAATACTACTTCTGCGAGGTTAACTGGCCGGCCTTTAGACACATCGATTTCCTACGCGCGCTACGCGACTATGCCCACCGCGAGCGCCGCATGGGCAAGTAGCTCGCCTTAGCCGGGTAGCTGGCGCCGTTAAAGCCGCCCAGGCCTGCTAGGCCGGCTAGCGGGGCAGTCTGGGCAGTCTGGGCAGTCTGGGCGGCTAGCGGGGCGGCCTGGGCAGCCAGTTTTAGTGCTCTTTAAGCCAGTAATAGTGCTTATAGGCGGCAAAAGCCGCGCCGGCAAAGGGAAGCAAGAATATGATCAGCGTGTAAATCATGCGGTCGTAAAAACTGCGTTTACCGGTAAATAGAACGTAGACCACTGCTGCGCAGTCAACCAGAGCCAGTAGCGTCGTTACGATTTGAGCAAACAATTTTGGCCTTACATTTGTGGGGCTGGGGGTCTTTTTTGTAGGCGGTTATGGGGATTTGGGTATTTAGCAGGCTGGTTTGGACATAAGACGGGGGTGGCTGTTGGGCCACCCCCGATCCAACTAGGGCTCTAAATAGTGGGCCCCGGCTGCGTTAAGTTTCAGCAGTTTCCGCAGCATTCATGTGCGGCTTCTTCAGCTGCATCAGCTTCCGGCGCGGCTGCTGCGGCTGCATCTTCGTGAGTTACAACCTCTTCTGCCTCTACTGCGGCGGCGGCAGCTTCCAGCTCGGCGCGGTTGGGCGGGTTAGCACCCGGGCGCGAAACGGTGATGGCGGCAATCGCAATAGCGTGAGCAATCACGCGGCGTAGGGCTTCTTCGCTGATGTTGTTCAGTGCCTCACGGTTTTCGGCGCCCAGCAGACCCTCAGTCCACAGACCGTCGATTATGCCGCCCATGAAGGAGTCGCCGGCACCTACCGTGTCTGCTACTACAGCCGGCTGGGAGGGTACCTCTAGGCGCAGGCCAGAAGAAGTTACCGCCAGGGCCCCCTCGGAGCCACGGGTAACCACCGCAATGGCCGGGCCCAGCTCCAGCCAGGAACGCAGGGTTTCTTCCTGGTCAGCGCCACTAGTTAGCCACTCCAAGTCCTCGTCGGAGCACTTAACTACGTCTGAGGCGGCGATTAGGCGCTCCACCAGCGGGCGGGCGTCACCGGGGGTGCCCATCAGCTGGGGGCGTACGTTGGGGTCGTAAGTGATGGTGGAGGTCTGGCGGTAAGCTGCCAGAACGGCCTGCACGGTTAGACGCCCCGGATCCATAATCGCGCCGATAGAACCGGTGTGCACCGCCAGTGGCGCATTTTCGGAAGGAGCCGGTGTGGGCGGGTTCCAATCTAAGTCAAAACGGTAGGTGGCGGCGCCATCTTCACCAATAACGGCAACAGCGGTGGAGGTGGCCTCAGCCCCGTCAGAGCCCTCAACTAGGGCAACACCGTTAGATTCAAGGTGCTTGCGGACTAGCTCGCCGCGTTCATCCTTGCCGATCCAGCACACCAGCTCGGCTTGGCGGCCTAGGCGTGCTAGCCCCAGGGCTACGTTCGCCGGGGACCCACCCGGAATTTCCTTAGTGGTGGCGTCTAAGCCGACGACGACGTCGACAAGAGCCTCACCAATAACTAATACGCGCGGTTCGCTCATTAAAGGTTCCTTTGATTTGTGGCTGCAGTGCTTGAAATCAGCTCTGATCGCTTTGAGTGGCTGCTTCTAGGCGGGCCCGGGCCTGGTCTAACCAGTTTTGGCAGTGCGTGGCCAGAGCCTCACCACGTTCCCACATGGCCAAGGATTGCTCCAAGGGGGCATCACCGGCCTCAAGTTGGCGTACTACCTGAGCTAACTCAGCGCGGGCCTGCTCATAAGTGAGCTGGTCAACTTCGGTCGGTTGGGTGGATGTGGGTGTGGTCATAGTCTGATTGTGTCATGAAGTTGTGCTTTTGGGTTGGTCTGGTCTCATTTTGGGCTAGTCGAGCCGCTTGGGGTTAGTTCCCATCACCTGCGCGATTAGTGAGCCGTGAGCCACAATGGCTTCCAGCAGGGTGCCGCGTTTGAGCTGGTCTACTTCAGTGACCACAGCCCCATTAGATTGGCGTAAAACCGCGTATCCACGGTCAAGTACTGACTGGGGGCTAAGCGCGCGCAGTTTAGCTAGATCAGTGTGTAGCTGGGCTTGGCTAAGGGCCAGTTGGTGGTCTACTGCCCGGCGCATACGCTGGGTCAGTTCGCGGTCTTCTGCTTGACGCAAATTAATGACGGCGTCGGGCTGGCTCAGCACTGGGCGTGAACGCAGCTGCTCTAGGCCCTGCTGCTCACGCTCCAGGCGGGCTTGCCAGGCGGTGCGCGCCGCAGCCACGGTGGTCTCCAGGCTGGCTAGCTCCTCAAGCAGGTCGGGCACGATCCGCCGGGCGGCGTCGGTGGGGGTGGAAGCGCGAAAATCAGCCACTAGATCCAGCAGCGGGCAGTCGGTTTCGTGACCAATAGCGCTGACTAGCGGGGTGTGGCAGGCGGCAGCGGCGCGCACCAGGGCCTCATCGCTAAAAGGCAGCAGGTCCTCGACCGCCCCGCCGCCTCGGGCCACAACAATCACATCTACTTGCTCGATTTGGTCCAGCTCAGCAATAGCCCTGGACACTTCGGCGACGGCGTAGGCCCCCTGCACAGCCACCTCACGGATTTCAAAGCGGGTGGCGGGCCAACGCAGGCGGGCGTTGTTAATGACGTCGTCCTTAGCTTTAGCTTGCCGCCCACAAACCAGCCCCACCACACGCGGCAGGAAGGGCAGCGGACGCTTACGGGAGGGGTCAAATAGACCCTCAGCAGCCAAGGCGCGGCGCAGGCGCTCAATTTGGGCTAGTAACTGACCTAAACCAACCGGCCTGATCTCGTCAGCCACCAGCTGGAAGGAGCCACGTTTAAGCCAGTAGGTGGGTTTAGCGTGCAGCACCACCTGGCTGCCTTCCTCCAACGGCGAATCCATGGCGGCCAGCACCTTGGCGTAGGTGGCTACCGTCATGGAGGCCTCAGTTTCACTGTCGCGCAGGGTCATAAACGCCATAGAGGCACCCCGACGCGGGTTGAACTGCACCACCTGGCCGCTGACCCACACCGGCGTCATCTTGGACATGTAGGACTCCACTTTTTGCGCCAGCAATCGCAGCGGCCAAGGGTTTTCGGCAGTGGTGTCGCGGGCCAGGGCAGCCAGTTGGCGTCCGCCGCCATTGGGGGAGGCCTGGCTAGTTACGGCCTGGTTAGCTACGGCCGGGCTAGTTGCGTTGGGGGCGCCCGAATTTACGCCGACGGCGTGGGGCGGGTTACTACTTGTCACGGCTACCACTGTGCCACGAATACAGGCCAGGTACCCTGTACCTATGACCACAGCCTCGCCCAAAAAACTTCTGTTGGCAGCCCCACGCGGATACTGCGCCGGCGTTGACCGCGCCGTGGACGCCGTCGAGAAAGCCCTAGCCCACTACGGAGCCCCCATTTACGTGCGCAAAGAGATTGTGCACAACAAGTACGTGGTGGAGGCGCTCAGCCGTCGCGGAGCCATTTTTGTCAACGAAACTGATGAGGTGCCCCCGGGTGCTCGCGTAGTGTTCTCAGCTCACGGCGTGTCCCCGGCAGTGCATGAGCAGGCCGCCGCCCGCCACCTGGCCACCATTGACGCCACCTGCCCGCTGGTAACCAAAGTGCACAAGCAGGCGGTGCGTTTCGCCAAGGGCGACTACGACATCATCTTGGTGGGCCACAGCGGACACGAAGAAGTCGAAGGCACCCAAGGTGAGGCTCCCGAGCACATTCAGGTAGTTAACGGCCCTGAAGAAGTAGACCAGGTGCAGGTGCGTGACCCTGAAAAGGTGGTGTGGATTTCGCAAACCACCCTAAGCGTGGATGAAACCATGGAAACTGTGCGTCGCCTGCGTGAACGCTTCCCAGCCATGATTGACCCGCCCAGCGACGACATTTGCTACGCCACCCAAAACCGCCAGGCCGCCGTCAAGCAGATGGCTCCGCGCGCTGACGTGGTGATTGTGGTGGGTTCAGGTAACTCCTCCAACTCGGTGCGCCTAAAAGAAGTGGCCCTAGAAGCCGGCGCCAAGGCCGCCTATCGGGTGGATTACGCCAGTGAAATCGATCCCAGCTGGCTAGAGCAGGCCCAGAGCGTGGGGCTAACCTCAGGGGCGTCCGTGCCCGAAATTTTGGTGCGTGAAGTGGTACAAAAGCTAGCGGAATACGGCTTCACCGACGTCGAAGAGCTACGCACGGCCACAGAAAACATTGCTTTCTCGCTGCCCAAGAACCTGCGTGCGGATCTAAAAGCTGCTGAGGCTAACGGCGAGGGGGAGCCGCGCCCCCTTCACGCCCGCCGCGAACCGGCCCCTGACCACACCTGTTAGCGTAACTTTAGGGGCCCTTAAACCCCTAGACTTACCTTCATGAAGCGTCACTATCACAACGGCATTAAAACTTTTTGGCTGCTGTGCCTGATGTGGGCGATTTTGATCGCCTTCGGTTACGTATTGGCGCGAGCATCGGGATATTTCATCTTTATGCCGCTGTTCGCGCTGATCGCCGTGGGCCAGACCGCCTACAGCTACTGGAACAGCGACAAGCTGGCCATCCGCTCTATGGATGCCTACGAGGTGACGCCCCAGCAGGCCCCGGAGCTGTATGAGATTGTGCAGGAGCTGTCCTCAATTGCAGGCCAGCCCATGCCGCGCATCTACATTGCCCCCACCATGAGCCCTAACGCTTTTGCTACCGGGCGCAACCCCCAGCACGCGGCGGTGTGCTGCACTGAGGGTATTTTGAATCTGCTTGACCGCCGCGAGCTGCGTGGAGTGCTTGGCCATGAGCTCAGCCACGTGTACAACCGTGACATTCTCACCGGCTCAATTGCCGCCGGTATGGCGGGGATTATTTCCTCGGTGGGCACCATGTTCATGTACTTTGGCACTAGCTCGCGCAACCGTAATGAGCGTGACAATGGGGCGGTAGCGATGGGTTTGGTAATGGCTATTTTGGCGCCGCTGGCAGCTGGTTTGGTGCGCTTGGCGGTTTCGCGTACACGTGAGTACGACGCCGACGAGGACGGCGCCTCGCTCACCGGTGACCCGCTGGCTTTGGCTAGCGCGCTTAAGAAGCTTTCGGGCGGCGTGCCCAACTACCCCATGCCGCGTGAGCCGCAGGTGGAGAACCTGTCGGCCATGATGATCGCTAACCCCTTTGGGAACCTGGGGCAGGCTATGAGCACCCACCCGCCCATGGATAAGCGCATTGCGCGCCTAGAGCATATGGCCGGTTACTGACGTTTGCGCCTGGGGGAGGGGCCCGGGCCGCGTAAACAGCCCAAAAGCAGGCCCTGGCTTCTCCTATGAGAGTGCCAGGGCCTTGCTGAGTGCCAGGGCCTTACTGCGTGGTCCTTATGGTCCTTACGACTATGGGGAGCCGTCCTGCTGCACGAGACCGCGCACATCCTCCTACGTGTGGTCCCTACGACTATGACCGCGCCGGCTGCCGGTGCAACCACGCCGGGGGCCTTAGCGCTGGGACTTAGCGGTAGTTAGTGAACTGTAGGGCGGCGTCGATGTCCAGTTCCTTAAGCATGGCGATTACCGCCTGCAGGTCATCGCGGGACTTGGAGGACACGCGCACCTCATCGCCCTGGATCAGGGCCTTGACGCCCTTGGGGAAGGACTCGCGGATGGCCTTGGTGATCTTTTTGGCGTTTTCCTGGCTTAGGCCCTCACGTAGCGGGCAAACCAGCTTGTAGAGCTTGCCTGAGGCCTTGGGTTCCTTCTCGCCCAAGTCTAGGACCTTTAGCGAAACCCCGCGCCGGAACAGTTTGGATTCGAGTACGTCTAGGGCGGCCAGCACGCGCTCTGCGGAGTTGGCGGTGATGGTGATGGTTTCGCCGGCTAGCTCGATAGAGGCGTCAACCCCACGAAAGTCATAGCGCTGGCTGATCTCTTTGCTGGCCTGGTTGACGGCGTTGTCAACCTCCTGGCGGTCATATTTGGAGACGACGTCGAACGAGGAATCTGCTGCCATGGTGTGCCTTTCTTAGGTTTGAGCTGGGCATATAAGTCTATGTGAAAGCGGGTTTAGCCGCATGATTACAGCCATTATAGCCAGTGTGACCAGGCTCCCACTAAGATAAGTTGGCATTTGGGGGTGCAATCTTGCTAATCTTTCACGGCACCCAAACGGCAGGCATGCTTGCCCGGCGGAATGCAATTGGCAGGTTTCCCGAGCGGCCAAAGGGAACTGACTGTAAATCAGTCGCAGTATGCTTCGGGGGTTCGAATCCCTCACCTGCCACGGTAAGGCACTTCGGTGTCAAGCCAAGTTCGAAAGAACGTCATAGTGATTGGGATCACACGGAACGGACTTGCGAAAGCAAAAAAGTTCCTTATAAGATTTCGGTCGTTGCCCCGATAGCTCAGTAGGCAGAGCGTCTCCATGGTAAGGAGAAGGTCAAGGGTTCGATTCCCTTTCGGGGCTCTCGCTATGGCGGCCCACCGGCCGCCTTTAGTGTTCCTGGCGAGGTAGCTCAGCTGGTTAGAGCGCACGACTCATAATCGTGAGGTCGAGGGTTCGAGTCCCTCCCCCGCTACGCAAGGTTCGTTGCAGCGCCACTCAAGGGCTGCTCGAGGATCAAACAAGAGGAGTACAACGTGGCTAGCAAGTCCGCCGACGTTCGCCCCAAGATCACTCTGGCTTGCTCGGAGTGCAAGGAGCGCAACTACATCACCAAGAAGAACCGTCGTAACACCCCGGACCGTCTGTCCCTAAAGAAGTTCTGCGCCCGCTGCGGTAAGCACACCGAGCACCGCGAGACTCGCTGAAACAGATAGTCTGAGAATTTCTCAGCTTTGCCCCACGCTTTTAGCAGCGTGGGGCGTTTTGTTTTTATAGTATTGGTTTATGTCCGCACCAGCCCAAATAGTTTCGCTAGAGCGGCTTGAGTCGAAGACGACGACCCTAGCCAACCTGATTAACTTCATCTTGCCGCGCAAGCCTTATGCTGCTGCGGTGCGCGCGGCTGAGCTGGTTGTAGCCGCCAATGTAGGCTGGCCGCTGGTACGCAATGGTATTGGTCCCACTTGGGGGGGAATGCTGCACCGGCGCATGGCCTTAGAGACGCGCCAACCCTTGCCTTGGGTGCATGATCAGGCCCAGGTGGAGTTGCTGATGCTGCGTTCACGCCGGGCTAGGAACTGGGAGTTTTGGGATTCACGCATTCACTTGGACCGCCCGGATATGCAGGTGCGCTTGACCGACTTTTTTGCTCGCAAGGTGGGGGTGCTGGGCACGGTTGGTGCCGACGCTATTAAGGTGGAGCCGCTGCTGTATGAGGAGCTGGAGGTACCTGCCCAAAGTACCCCGGTGACGATTACTTTTAAGCATTTGCGTAGCTGGTCACGGGCAATTGGGGATCCAAACTTGATTCATTCCTCGGCCCGCGCGGCCCAGGCTGTGGGGGCGCCAGAGGGGAGCTTGGTGGTGCACGGCAGTTTGCTGGCGGCCTTGTCGCTGTGCGTGCAAAGCGTCGATGAGCTGGTGATCCCGCAGGGCTTATTCCGTGAGCAAAAGTGGAAGTGGCACTTTAAGGAGATGGTGACCTTGCCGGAGCTGGGCGCCGTCGATGTGGTGATCACCCCCCAAGGTGACATTTGCAGCGCAGACAAGCTGGTAGTCGCCGCCAACTGAGATGCCGCCAACTTAGGCAGGCAGGCAAACATACCCAAAATCGTCCGTCGCCTATGAAAATACACGTTTAAATCATAGGGAAGGGATGAAATTGTATGTATTTGACGAGGGCATGGCTGCGCCGTCAGCATGAAACCCTCCTCATAACCCACATACAAATGACTACTCTGGTGCCATGACAGAAGCTACCGATTGTTCCCTGCCCCTGCCGCGCCGCGACATCGCCAAGCCCACTCCCGTTCCCGCCCTGGCTTACCCGCTGGGTGCGCAGGCCCCAACCACCCTGGCACAGCTGACCACCACCCGCATCGGTGGCCCCATCGCCAGCTACCTGGAGGCCCACAGCGAGCAGGAAATGATTGAGGCCATCAAACAGGCCGACGCCGCCGGCACCCCGTTGCTGGTGGTAGGTGGCGGCTCCAACCTACTCGCCTCCGACGCCGGCTTTGACGGCCTGGTGCTACGCGACGCCCGCAGTGAAATCTCCGTCAACTCAGATACCCAATGTGGGGGAGTGGAGTTCACTGTCACCGCCGGCATGAGTCTAGATGAACTGGTTTGTGAAGCCATCGCCAATGAGTGGGCCGGTTTCGCCCCGCTCTCGGGCATCCCGGGCACGGTCGGCGCCGCCCCGGTGCAAAACGTGGGCGCCTACGGCACCGAAATCGCTGAGCTGGTCACTGCCGTGCGCGCCTGGGACCGCCTCAAGGGCCGTGTGGTTTACCTGGCTCTAACCGACCTGAAACTGGCTTACCGCGACTCGCTACTCAAGCAGTCCCTGCGCAGCGTGGAGGCCGGCGGCGGACGACTGTGGGGACCCACCGGGCGCTGGGTGGTGCTATCGGTTACCTTCCAGGTGCGCCAGGCCTACATGAGCCACCCCATCGCTTACAAGCAGCTAGCTAGCCACCTGGGCGTGGAGCTGGGCGACCGGGTGGAGGCCACCGATCTGCGCCAGGCGGTGCTGGAGCTGCGCCGCTCCAAGGGCATGGTGCTAGACCCGGCTGACCACAACACCTGGTCTTCAGGCTCTTTCTTCACCAACCCGGTGCTAACCCAGGAGCAGGCTGACAAACTGCCAAGCCAGGCCCCGCGCTTTGAGGTCACCGATCACTCCATGATTGTGGGCACCCGCCCCGCGCCGGTTGTGCCCGGGCTGGTTAAGACCTCGGCGGCTTGGTTGATCCAGCACGCGGGCTTTGGTCCTGGCTTTGCTCTCAACGACGCCGCCTCGCTTTCAACCGTGCATGTCCTGGCTATCACCAACCGTGGCAATGCTAGCGCTGGCGACATTGAGGCCCTGGCCAAAACCGTTATCGCTGGCGTGCGCGACAAATACGGACTGACCTTGGTGCCTGAGCCGGTGCGTGTAGGCCTGGACTTCTAGCGGAGGGGACTAAAGTCACCCTCCAGCGGGCTGTTTTACCCTCACTAAGCCGTTAGCATGGGCTAGTGACCCTACGCCAGTTTTTTCATAATCGTGATACGTCCCTACTAGCCACCCTCGCACTAATCTTCGTGTCGCTAGTGTGGGGCGCTAGCTTCTACCTAACCAAGGAAGTACTAGCCGAAGTTTCGGTTATCGACTTCCTTGGTTTGCGTTATGGCTTGGGCACACTAGTGACGGCTGTAGCCATGTACCCCTTCTACCGTCGCGCCAGCAAAACTGTGTGGATTCACGGATTCACCATCGGTTCCATCTATGCCTTTGGTCAGGTGCTACAAACTGAGGGTATGAACTACGCTTCGGCTTCCGTCTCTGGCTTCATGGTGAGCTTGTACGTGGCCGGCACTCCATTGGTGGGGTGGCTAATGTTCCGCACCCGAGTGGCGCACATTACCAAGGTAGCGGTGGCCCTGTCGCTGGCCGGCGCCGCCGTGCTGGGCCTGCGCGGGCTGGCTTTGGGCTATGGCGAGGCCATGCTTATTGGTTGTGCCATTGTTTTCTCTCTGCACGTGGTGCTCACCGGGCGTTACGCCACCGCTAAAGACGCCTTGGCGCTCGCGTCTATTCAGCTTATGGTTACCGGTATTTGGCTGGCTTTGGTGGCCGCCCCGGGTGGTATTGGGGTCCCGCACACCACTAAGGGCTGGGTTTCTTTGGTGTTCTTGGTGATTGGTTCGGGCGTGTTGGCGCTGCTGGCTCAGACTTGGGCCCAGTCGCGCCTACCTGCCGCCCGTGCCGCCGTGATTATGGCTCTGGAGCCGGTGTTTGCTTCGGCCGTGGCCGTCGGTTTCGGCGACGAGCAGGTAACTACCCGTCTGCTGCTAGGTGGTGCGCTGATGATCACCGGTATGCTCCTGGCTGAGGTGGGTCCCTCTAAGCTGGCTGCGGCCCGGTTGCGTAAGGCTAATGCCGTTAAGAACGACGTCGCCGCTCGCCCCACTGCAAAAACTTCCGGCCCCGCTGGGGAAGCTGGCGGCCCCACCGAGACCGCAGGCGCCGTCGTCAGCCTGGGCGCCGTCGAGACCGCAGGCGCCGTGGCCATCCCGGGCGCCGTCGAGACCACGCACGCCGTCGCCACTAAAGAGATCGCTGTCGCTTAAAGCCACCAAAAAAGTCAAAGCGCCGGTAGAAATCGCTGCGCAGCCTGAGCGCACCTAAAAAATGGCGCATAATCGCGCTTTGGGCCCTGCTAAATAGCTAAAGCAGGGCTAATAATGGCAAACTTGTGTACATGTTTGGAGGTAACGAGCGCGATCAGGTTGCGCTTCTGACCGGCCCAGGTGTGAATTCCATCCTGGGCGCAGCATTGGCGCCTTTAGGCCTGGAGCTAGTTACCTCACGTGTACATTCTGTGCATCACCGCCCCGGAGCAGGGGTCACGGTTGGCTACACCGCAGTGGTGCGTGGCCTGGCCGGTATTCGCGGCACGGAGTACCTCTGTGCCACCACTGCCCATCTAAAGCGTCCTGATGCGCCTGGCCTGGTGCGTGTGGATACCGGCGTAACCCCGGTGTATGTGTGGCGTCACCCGGGCGACCCGGAGTTGCCAGCGCTGGCGGTGGCCTGCACCCCTTCGCTATTGTCGGCGCGACTAGGTGAGCAGGTTTCTACCCGCATGGTGGCTTACCGCCCCACTCGCCGCGCGGTGGTTAAGGTCAGCTACGCTGACGGCTCGGGGGCTTTCGCTAAGGTTTTGCGCCCTGGCCATTCGCATTCTTTAGCTGAGCGCCACCGCATGTTGACGGCGGCGGGCGTACCCTCACCTAGGGTGCTGCGCGATGACCCTGACGGCCTGGTGCTGTTGACAGTTGGTCCGGGTAGGCCCCTGTCTAATCTGCTAGCTGGCGGCATGAGTAGCAATGACGCTTCTGACATGTTTATGCGTATCACGGAGTTGCTTGATGCGCTGCCCAGCGAGGCCCTGACTTTGCCCACGCATCCGGCCTGGTCTGAGCGCGTGCACCACTATGCGCATGCGGCTTCTACGGTTTTGCCTGCTTATGCGGGGCGTATTAACGCAATTGCCGACGGCGTAGCTGAGCTTATGGCTGATTCGGATCCGGGTCCGGTGGTTCCGGTCCACGGTGACTTCTATGAGGCTAACGTTTTCACTGAGGGCACCGAGATTTCTTCACTGCTGGATGTGGACTCGCTAGGGCCCGGCCACCGCGTGGATGATTACGCCTGCCTGTTGGGGCATATGAGCGTGCTAGACCATTTAGCGCCGGGCACCTATAAGCGTTTGCGTCCGATTTTGGATGAGTGGACTCGCCAGGCTGGGCGCCAGGTGGATCCAGTGTCGCTGTGGGCGCGGGCGGCGGGCGTGGTGCTGTCGCTAGTTTCGGGGGCTCGCCGTGAGGGTAATGCGCCTTGGCGGGCCGACGCCGAGGGGCGCCTGGCTGCTGCCGAGAGCTGGCTGGCGGGGGCGCGCCAGATGTATGCCCGGCGCGGCACCCACATCAACCTTTAATCACTTAAAACTAAGGCAGCCGGCGTCTTAGACGCCGGCTGCCTTTTAATTGGGGCCTGGCCTTTAAGCCTGCCCTGCCGCTAAGCCAGAGTTGCGTAGCCCAAACTTGAGCTGCGCAACCGCGCTTATTAGGAGAAGTAGCGCTTAGGCAACCTCAGCCATCAGCTTCTGTAGGCGCTCCAGGCCCTCAACTAGGTCCTCATCAGACAGTGAGTAGGACAGACGCACAAAGCCGGAGGGGCCAAAAGCCTCGCCGGGCACGATAGCCACCTTGGCGTGCTCTAGCACCAGGTCAGCTAGCGTGGCCGAGGAGTCAATAACCGTTCCGCGCAGCGACTTACCAATCACTTCCTTAACCGAGGAGTAGCAGTAGAAAGCACCCTTGGGTTCGGGGGTTACGAAGCCGGGCACCTCGCGCAGCATGGAAACCATTAGGCGGCGACGGCGGTCAAAGGCCTGACGCATCTGCTCAACCGAGCTCTGGTCACCGTTAAGGGCCTCAATCGCAGCGCGCTGAGCAATGTTGTTGACGTTGCTGGTCAGGTGGCTTTGCAGGGTGATTGCAGCCTTGACGATATCGGTGGGGCCAATCAGCCAGCCCAGACGCCAACCAGTCATGGCGTAGGACTTAGCCACGCCGTTAAGTACCACGGTGGTATCAGCCAGTTCGGGCACAGCCTTAACGATGGGGGTGAACTTGGCGTCGTCGTAAACCAAGTGCTCATAGATTTCATCGGTAAGTACCCAAACCCCGTGCTCAAGGCACCAACGACCAATAGCCTCAGTCTCTTCCGGGGTGTAAACCGAGCCGGTGGGGTTAGAAGGTGAGCAGAACACCAGTGCCTTGGTGGCCGGGGTGTAGGCCTCCTCCAGCTGGGCGGGGGTGACCTTGTAGTCGGCGTCGGCGTCGGCAAAAACGCGTACCGGAATACCGCCAGCCAAAGCGATGGCCTCAGGGTAGGTGGTCCAGTAGGGGGTGGGTAGCAGAACCTCGTCACCCTCACTGATAACGGCTGCGAAACCCTCATACACTGCCTGCTTGCCACCGTTGGTGACCACAATGTTGGCAGGGTCGACGGCGTAGCCACTGTCACGCAGAGTCTTAGCGGCAATAGCCTGCTTTAGCTCAGGTAGACCGGCAGCCGGGGTGTATTTGTGGTTGCGCGGGTCTTTACAGGCGGCGACGGCGGCTTCCACCACATTTTCGGGGGTGGGGAAGTTGGGCTCGCCAGGGCCAAAACCAATAATGGGCTCACCGGCGGCTTTTAGGGCCTTAGCTTTAGCGTCAACGGCTAGTGTGGCAGAGGGGGCAATGGCAGCTAGACGCGCCGAAACGCGGCGCTTTGATGCGGTAGTCACGCCCCGATTTTACCCCGTAATTTGTCACCGTGAGGCAGCACATACTTATTGAATTGGTATTAGTGCCAGAAGTATGGCAGTATTGAGTCTCGCTGAAGGGCAGTGGCGCAATTGGTAGCGCACCGGTCTCCAAAACCGGCGGTTGTGGGTTCGAGTCCCGCCTGCCCTGCTGAGAACGGAGGATCGCTCGGGAGATCCCGTCGGTTCACCATCTCATCCCTAACGGGCTTAAGAGCCGATTCGAACCCGAGGATTTCATGAGCCAAGTCGCTAAAGCGGACCGTGATCAGGCACAGCGCCGTAACCTGTTTGCGCGTATCACGCTATTTATCAAGCAAGTTATCGACGAGCTACGTAAGGTAGTTTGGCCTACTCGCAACAGTCTGTGGACTTACTTCTTGGTGGTGCTGGTGTTCATTACCGCCATCATGGTGTTTGTGGCTTTGATTGACACCGTGTTTGAACAGCTTGTCATGTGGGTATTTGCCTAATACTTTACGAACCAGAATCTACTAGGGAGCAACATGTCTATCGAGCAGGAAGCCGACGACTTCGCGGCTGAGGAAAGCGCCAACGACGTCGTCGAGGTAGCCGAAGACGTACAGGAGGCCGCCCCGGCAGACGCACAAAGCGCAGAGCCGCCAGCAGTGGTGGATCCGGTACAGGAATTCCGTAAGAAGATGTCCTCCCTGCCGGGCCTGTGGTACGTGCTGCACACTTACTCTGGCTATGAGCGCCGCGTGGCCGCTGATGTTTTGGCGCGCGCTGAAAACTTTGAGATCGAGGACTACGTTTTCGACGCCGTCGTGCCCATGGAAACTGTCATCGAGGTAAAGGCGAGCAACAAGAAGAAGGAAGTCACTCGCGTACGCCTGCCCGGATATGTGTTTGTGCGCCTGGATCTGGACGACCCTGACACCTCAGACCGTGTCTGGCGCACCATTAAAGACACCCCGGCAGTTACCGGTTTCGTAGGTAACCGCTACAACCCGGTGCCGCTAACTTTCGAAGAAGCCGTTAAGCAGCTTGGCCCCACCGAGGCCGAGATTGCCGCCCAGGTGGCTGCCGCCCAGGTTAAGCCCGAGTCTGGCGAAGGCTCCACCATGGTGGAGAACGGCCGCGTCTACGAGGTTGGTTTCGAGGTAGGCGAGTCGGTAATCGTCACCGACGGCCCCTTCGAGTCCCTGCCTGCCACTATCTCTGAGATTTCCCCCGAAACTCAGAAGCTGCAGGTGCTCATCTCCCTGTTCGGCCGTGACACTCCGGCTGAGCTCTCTTTCTCCCAGGTCTCCAAAATCTGACCCGGTAGCGGCGCGCAAATGGCGCGTCAGGGAGGGTAAGCAGCTGCTGGGCAAACCGCGTTTGCGGCTGTGAAACCTCCCACCCACGCGCCCGCCGTAGCCTTAAACCGGCTATGATGGGCGTTTGTGCGTGTGCATTCGCACGCGTGTCACAACCACTATCAAAGGACCCAATTTTATGGCCCCCAAGAAGAAGGTTGCTGGCCTGATCAAGCTCCAGATCCAGGCTGGCGCTGCCAACCCTGCACCGCCGATCGGCCCCGCGCTCGGTCAGCACGGTGTGAACATTATGGAGTTCTGCAAGGCTTACAACGCTGCCACCGAGTCGCAGCGCGGTAACGTCGTGCCGGTGGAGATCACGGTTTACGAAGACCGCTCCTTCACCTTCATCCTAAAGACCCCTCCGGCCGCTGAGCTGATCAAGAAGGCTGCTGGTGTCCCCAAGGGTTCGGCCACCCCGCACAGCGTCAAGGTTGCTTCGCTAACCCAGGACCAGGTGCGCACCATTGCCGAAACCAAGATGCCTGACCTGAACGCCAACGACATCGACGCCGCCGCGAAGATCATCGCCGGCACCGCCCGCTCCATGGGCATCACCGTCGCTGAGTGATTTAAGACCAAATAACCGTGGTAGAGCCATGCGCGGCTCGCACACCACGACTGCATAAGGAGAAAGCAGATGACTAAGCGCAGCAAGGCCTACCGCGCCGCCGCTGAGAAGATCCAGCCTGGGATCCTCTACACGCCGGCCGAGGCTGTCCACCTGGCCAAGGAAACTTCCGTAACCAAGTTTGACTCCACGGTGGACGTGGCCCTACGTCTGGGTGTTGACCCCCGTAAGGCCGACCAGATGGTGCGTGGCACCGTTAGCCTCCCGCACGGCACCGGCAAGACCGCCCGGGTCCTGGTCTTTGCCCAGGGTGAGCGTGCTCAGCAGGCTATCGACGCCGGCGCTGACGAGGTTGGTGGCGACGACCTGATCGCTAAGGTTGCAGCTGGCTACACCGACTTCGACGCCGCTGTGGCCACCCCCGACCTGATGGGTAAGGTTGGTCGTCTAGGGCGCGTGCTCGGTCCCCGTGGCCTCATGCCCAACCCCAAGACCGGCACCGTTACCATGGATGTAGCCAAGGCGGTTAAGGACATTAAGGGCGGTCGTATCGAGTTCCGCGTTGACCGCGCCGCTAACCTTAACTTCATCATCGGTAAGGTTTCCTTCTCTGAGGAAGCTCTAGCCGAGAACCTGGCTGCCGCAGTTGAAGAGATCCTGCGTCTAAAGCCCTCCACCTCTAAGGGCCGTTACATCCTTAAGGCCACCATGGCTACCACCATGGGTCCGGGTATTCCGCTGGACACCACCAAGCTGGCCTGAGCTAGTAGCGTGAACTAAACAAAGTCTCCCGGCGCAGTTGAACTGCGCCGGGAGATTTTTGCTGTATACGGTTGAGTTTTCTTTTAGAGCTTGGATTTAGAGCTTAGGCTCTGCCACGCCTTTGAAAACCCAGATTTTCATTAGCACGTACAGGTAGATGCCTTCACAGCAGGCAGAGATCACGCGGGCCACTTCAGGGTTGATGTGCAAGCCGTAGTGCAGCAGGCTGGAGAGACCCAAAATGAAGATAACGTACTGGGAGATTAGCCCAAATACATAGCGGGCACCTTGCGCGGCGGCGTGCCCATGGGCCTGGAAGTTAAGCCAGCGGTTCAAGATTAGTGAGTACAGTCCGGCCAGGGCGTAGCCCAGGGTGATAGATAGCGGGTAATACCAGCCAAATACTGAGTTAAATAGCCATAGCAGGCTAATATCCAGCAGGAAACCGGAGCCGTTAATGATGGCGTAGCCAATGAAGGTGACCGGTACACGCTTACCTAGAGGCTTTGGGATAAGCCGGTGCAGGGCAGTTATTAGCTGTAAAAACACCCGTGGAGCACGGCGCATAGGAACTGTTTCGCTAGGCGCCGGTATCTCCGCTTGGTTAGCTGTGGTGGGTGCGGTAGAAATTTGAGTCATACTGGGCCTTTTACTTGCGAGCTTTACTTGTTTCAGCCTAGCGTGTGTAGCTAGAGCTGACCCCCTACCTGCGGATGAGAGCACATGTGAGTAGACCCACCCAGGTTTCAGGGGTGAGGCTATTGATGTGTAGGTGGCATTCCGATACTCTGGAGCCTGCCAAAGACCGCAGGTTCTAAACCTATTTCAGGTGGAGAGTAAATCCTTCAATGGATACCCGCGTAGGCGAGCCTAGTAGTTACATTATTATTGATGTATCACCCTGTGCCGCCGGCGCAGGGTTTTTTGTTGTGGGGCCTGTGTAAAGACCACGGAAGGAGGGCCCATGGCAAGGCCTGACAAGGAAGCGGCGATTGCCGCCCTAACGGAGCAATTCCGTAGCTCGGGCGCTGTGCTGCTAACCGAGTACCGCGGGTTGAGTGTGGCTCAGCTAAAGACGCTGCGCCGTTCGCTTGCCGGCAACGCTCGTTACGCCGTGGTGAAGAACACCCTGGCCGCTATCGCGGCGCGTGAGGCTGGTTTCGAGGCTTTCGCCGAGGAGCTGCACGGCCCCACCGCTATCGCCTTCGTTGAGGGCGAGGCAGTTGACGCTGCTAAGGCTTTGCGTGACTTCGCCAAGGACAACAAGCAGCTGGTAATCAAGGGCGGAATCATGGATGGCAAGTTGCTGTCCGCCGCCGATGTAGACAAGCTTGCATCTCTCGAATCCCGCGAGGTTCTGCTCGCCAAGACCGCTGGTGCCGTTAAGGCTTCGCTGTCTAAGGCTGCATACCTCTTCGCGGCCCCGGCCTCTAAGGCCGTCCGCACCGTTGATGCCCTGCGTGAGAAGCAGGAGCAGGCTGCCTGAGCGCAGCTGGCATCACAGACAAATTTTCCGCCACCCAGGCGGAGCCCAAAAACCTAGGAAGGAACGCCCATCATGGCGAAGCTGACCACTGAAGAGCTCATCGAGGCTTTCAAGGAGCTAACCCTCATCGAGCTATCCGAATTCGTCAAGGCTTTCGAAGAGACCTTCGACGTTACCGCTGCTGCCCCGGCCGCCGTTGCCGTTGCTGCTGCCCCCGGCGCTGCCGCTGAAGAGGCTGAAGAGAAGGACGAGTTCGACGTCGTTCTCGAGGCCATCGGCGACAAGAAGATTGGTGTCATCAAGGAGGTGCGCGCCCTGACCTCCCTCGGTCTGAAGGAGGCCAAGGACCTCGTTGAGGCCGCCCCCAAGGCTGTTCTCGAGGGCGTCAACAAGGAGACCGCCGAGAAGGCTAAGGCTCAGCTCGAGGGCGCTGGCGCTACCGTCGTCCTCAAGTGATTGCTGTTTCGTTAGCTTAACTAATTCGCTAGCGAAAACTGCTTAAAAGAACTGCCCGACGTTATACGTCGGGCAGTTCTTTTACATATACCAAGACTTTTACAACTGTTTCATAACTGTTTGTATGGGCTCGCCGCCTCTAATGCGAGACATAGAATCTGAAGGAAGTCCACTAGTTGGTTGCATGTGAACTTTCCTGGGTGTAACCTGAACATATCGGCCAAAGGTGGGCTGATTAGTAGTTTCCCGCAGTAACAGTCCATTATCTGAGCCTGAGGAGATGAGTCAATTGGTGACTCAAAAATTTAGCTATACGCTATTGGCCGCGCCCATAGCGGTAGCTGCAATGGTGTTATCTGGGTGTTCGAGTGATGGCGGTAGTGCTAATTCGCAATCCACTGCTGGAGCTGATGTTTCAGCAGTAGAGGCAACGGTATCTCCAGATAATTTGGTTAAAAAAGACCAAAAACACTGGGCGCTTCCCACTGATGCTTATACAGGTACCACCAACGGTCTTTATGTGGCTGTTAAAGAGACAGTGGTTCAAGATTGCATGGCGAAAAAGGGGCTCAGCTATGAGGTCTACCCCTACTCTGCTGCATCTGAAAAATCACAGGTAGGCACTGGTAGCGGGCATGTGCTGTTTGACGAAGAGATAGCCGCAAAATACGGTTATTCAGCCCCTCCTGAGGACAGTATTCAGCCACGCCTCGATATTGAGCGTAAGCAAGACCAGAACCCTTCCTCCTGGAAGCAAGAGCGTGATGCCTGCTTTGCTGAAGCAGATAAGGCAGACATTATCAGGAAGTTAGACACTCAAGGTGGCCTGTCCGCAAGTGTAGTTGCTGATGTTAACCCGCCAGGGTTAGATGCTGCGGCAGCTAAGTGGCGTAGCTGTATGGCGCCGCTTGGCTTAGCTGACCTTGAAAAGGCTCCAGGTGCCTATCCCTCAAGCTTATTTGCTCAGCAAATCAGGGCTACCGGTAATGAAGAAGATTATAAGGATCCATCCCAGCACCCGGTTACTGACTATGAGCTCAAGGTAGCGGTTCAGGATGCTAAATGCAGAGCCAGCAGTGGGTATGACACCATTTTGTACAATGCCCAATGGTCTGCCTCTTACAATTATGTAAAGAAGCATCTTAACGAGCTGACAGTTTTGCGTCAGAAATCTGCGAAGGTGAAAGATGAATCTATCGCCTTCCTGAAGAGTCGCGGAAACTATGTGCAATGAGTTAATTGTAACCAAAATTAGTGCGATGTATGTGATTTTTGAATAAACCATATAAGTGTATGTTGGTGGTGAACTTAATATGCGTAAGCATAAAGTACTCGTATCTGTAGTGATTCTGGCGGTTTTCGCGCTGGCCATTGGAGGCACATGGTGGCTGGCGCGTACTATGCAGTCTCCTGCGCAGCGTCAGGCAGCAGCTCAACCACCACAACAGCGTCCAGTTAGTGCAACAGTTGCAACTGGAGAGCTGACAGATACGGTAACTGCTAACGCAACTATAAGTGCACTTGCAAGCACTGACTATCAACTTACCTTGCCTGATGGTACAAAACATGCGGTAGTAACTAAAGCCGGGTTAGCTTCTGGAAAGCAAATTAGCTCAGGTAGCGTGCTGCTTTGGATAAATGACCGCCCAGTATTTGCTTTTTCTGGTGCAGTCCCGGCCTATCGTGACCTGCGCCAAGGAGATAGCGGCACAGACGTATTGCAGCTACAACAAGCCTTGGCTTCTATTGGCTATCAAGTTGAAACAAACAGTAAATTTGATGATGCCACAGCGCGGGCGTTAACTAATCTGTACCAAGATAACGGATCAGAAGTTAACACCACCACCGCAGAAAATAGCGAGCAGGGCGGAAAAGACACTGACCAGGCAGAAAAGACAGATAAAACCGGAACGGATAAAACTGGGGCAGATAAAGCCGATAAGGGTGACTCAGCCACCGGGCAAGCAGGCCGTAACCAGGGTGAGAGCGATAAAAAAGCTAAAAAACAGGTGCTGCTTAATCAGTCTGAATACTTGTTTGTGCCCTCGCTGGAACAGGGCAGGGTATTAACAGATATCCCGGCGGCAGGGGCAAGGCTTAGTGAAAACGCAAAGTTAACGATTGCCGGTCAAGGCAGTCAACTTAGCGCTGAACTTCCCGCACAGGTAAGCACGCAAATAAAGGTTGGGGCTACCGCCTGGGCCACCATAGGTGGCAAAAAGGTACAGTTAACTCTTAGTAAAATTGAAGAAGAAAGCGACAACAAACAGGGCAGTAAAGATTCTGCAAATCAGGCCGGCCCAGCCGCTTCTAAAGCACAAAAGGGTATCTTCACTGCTTCTGACGCTACCTTGTTAAGTAGCCAAAAGATTGGCTCTACCATACTTATTACCATTGAGCGCACCCCAACTATTCGCGGCGGCTTTATAGTGCCTAAGCGTGCAGTTGCGGCAGCAGCTGATGGAACCACCAGTGTGCTTAAACTTGAAGGTAAAACCTGGAAAAAAATCTCTGTTGAAGAGCTGGGCTGTGTGGCAGGACAATGCTCTGTCAAATCTACTCAGTTACGTGCAGGTGATCAGGTAAGAGTAGACCAATGACCGTAATTGAACTGGTTGATGTAGATAAAGTATATCCAGGTACCGTGCAGGTACATGCTTTGCGCGGGGTAAACCTGAAAATTAACCAAGGTGAGTTGGTTGCTATTACCGGGCCGTCAGGTGCTGGAAAATCAACGCTACTAAATGTTTTAGCGCTTCTCGATACCCCAACTTCAGGAGCCTATCTACTAGATGATACAGATGTATCTGGGCTAAACGAAGATGCGCGCGCTAAATTACGTAGTAACACTTTTGGATTTATCTTCCAGTCATTTCACCTGCTTAAAAAACGATCAGTATTAGATAATGTTGCTTTAGGCCTGCAGTATAGGGGAGTGGTACGTGCGCAAGCTTTACAGTTAGCGCGCGAGGCACTGGAATATGTAGGTTTAAGTAAACGTAAAGATTTTGCTGCTGACCAACTTTCAGGTGGTGAACGTCAGCGTGTAGCAATTGCGCGCGCTATTGTATCTAATGCCCCTGTGCTGGTTGCTGATGAGCCTACAGGTAACCTTGACAGTAAATCTTCAGCTGAAATTGTGGCTTTACTGCGCGGCTTACATGAGCGTGGCACCACGGTTGTGATCGTTACTCACGATCCTGCAATTGCTGCTTCATGCCCACGTCAACTGCACGTTATAGACGGTGTAGTTAGTGAAATAACGCCTAACAAGGGGGCGCATGTAGCCGAGGCGACTGAGGTGATACCTCCAGTGCAGATCCCACAAGCACTAGGGGTGGCCTCTAAAGTTAAGTGGCGTTCGGCTTTGCAGGATGTAGCGGCAAACCTTGCCTCAACTCCGCGTAGAACAGCTCGTTTGGTTGGGGTGGTTTTACTAGGGGTGGCGCTAGCTCTTAGCACTTTAGGGCTGGGGCAAACGATTGGTGCGCAAGTGTCTTCCACCTTTGATGCCACCCGTAATACGCGCGTGGCAGTGGCTGTGCATAATGAAGATTCTGCCCAGGTAGTTACTCCCATGCTTAATAGCTGGAGGCAGTCAACCTGGAAAAAAATTAACTCCGTGCCGGGAGTGGACTCTAGCCTATTCTTCACCGAAGGTGATGATATTGAGGTTGCTACGCGGCTGGGAGAAAAAGGGCAACGAGCCCGCATCTACGGCTTTGATGATATAGGCGTTGATAGCTCCTTATTCACTGTGCAATGGGTGGGTGCTAAACTTGCGCATCTGGCAGATAACCAGATTTTGATTGGGCAAAACGCTGCTGAAAAACTTGAGTTAGGTCCGTTAAGCGCTGATCCAACTGTATGGATTAACGGTGTGCCCTATGAGGTTGTAGGGATTATTAAAGATGCCGGTATACGTGCAGAAATGCTCGCCGGGGTGGGGCTTAACTATAGGGTTGCTCGCCAGTTGGGTGAGCCAGTATCGCTGGGTTTAGAAATTAAAGTAGCTCCTGGAGCTGCCCAGCAAGTAGCTAAAGCAGTGCCTTTAACCTGGGATCCAACGCAAGTTGATGCTATGAGTGTTGATGCACCACCTGACCCGCGTGGTTTAAGAGACCAGATCGAGGGCTCACTACAGGCTGTCTTACTAACTTTGACCGGCGTGTCTGTGCTGGTGGCAGTGTTGTCTTTGTCTAGTGCGATGAGCGGGGCGGTGCATGAAAGGCAGGGAGAGCTGGCTTTGCGACGCGCAATTGGTGGCCGTAAACGCCATTTGCGAGTTTTGCTTGCGCTTGAATCAATGTTTATTGGCTTTATCGGTGGCCTGTTTGGCGCATTGGTGGCTGTGCTGGCAATTTTGGTGGTAACCGTGGTGCAACGGTGGCAGCCGGTAATGGATCCGTGGGCTTTGCCAATTGGAATGCTGGCAGGGTTGCTTACAGGCTTACTAGGTTCATTGGCTGCTTTGCGGCGCGTGGCCGCTGTGCAACCGGCCCAAGCTCTACGAGGCTGACATTTAACTACTTTGGTGTGTAAGGAAGATTTTTTTGTTTTATGTGCTAAAAATGTAAGCAACCAACGGATGGTCACCTAGGGGGAGTCATGTACCTACACTCAAGGATGAGGGGTTTTCTTCCGGCTGCGATCGCATTGCTTTTATGCGTATCAGGATGTGCGGATGATGCTCCTAATAACAAAGATGTAAGCGCTCAAGAAGTTTCACAAATCACCGCCCCAGCAGATGGGACAATGTCTAAAGACGGTCTAGTCAAAAAAGACTCAACCAAGGGAACTTTGCCAGCAGATCCCTACCGTTTACCGGACGATAGGTTGCAGGCTTACGCCGAGAACCTATATATCGCTAACTGCATGAAACAAAGCGGCTATGAGTATCCGGTACAAACCTACGATTGGAATGATCCTGCCACCCCGCTGGAAAGCCCTCCCGGCTATAACGGGCGCTTTACTGTGGCCAAAGCACAAGCCTATGGCTACCATGTGTCCAGTAAGCGCCGTGAAGAGTGGCTGAAGGTAGTTGAGCAGAAAAACCAATTACTTAAAGATCCTGCTGCCGATAAAACATTTATGGCCTGCAGTGAAAAGCTGCGCTCTAGCGGGGTTTTTAAAGCTTCAGACAAGCTAGGAGGTGGTGTAGCCCCCTATGTCAATGACGTCTCGAAACTTCCGGCGGTGCGTGCTGCCGCTCAACGCTGGCGTAAATGCATGGCCCCGCAAGGGATTGCGGATCTGCCAGAAGAGCCACAGATAGCTCCGTCGGTGGCCACAAAATTTGGGCTGGTTGATGGTGGCGATAGTGCAGTCAGTGCAGAAGAAATTAAGCTTGCCGTAGCAGATGCAAAATGCCGTGAACAAAGTGGCTATGAACAGCTGGTCTACGACTTGCAATGGGTTGGGCAAGAGCAAATCCTGGCGCGTGAGCCAAACTACTGGCAAGCCCGCCTCAAACTGGTACGTCAAGCCACTAACGAATACAAGACATATATCAACACCCACCGAAATGGCTAGCGCATAGCTTTGGTGCCGGCCAGCTAATGGCCGGCACTGGCTATGGGCTTAGAAAATGTTGTATTATATGCCGCATGTGGCGCGTATCGCAGCGTAGAGAACGCGCACTAGTATAGACACATTTGTGGTATCCGTGTACGCTAGCGCTTTGCGTGCATTGTGTATGCTTGTCGTTTTTGCCCCGCCGTAAGGCGTGACATGCGGGAAAAAATACTAGACCGCGCGCGTGTAACCGCGATCGTTAAGGAAGGGTCTCCTTTTGGCTGCTTCGCGCACCCCTGTTGCACCTACTGCTGAAGCCATCGCGGCGCGTACTGCGTCGCGTCGCATTAACTTCGCCACCATTGCGGAGCCGATGCAGGTTCCGAATCTACTAGCCCTACAGACCGAGAGTTTCGACTGGCTCGTCGGTAACGAGCGTTGGCGCGAGCGTGTTGAAGCCGCCAACGCCGTTCGCCCGGGTTCACTGCCTGAGGTATCCGGTCTGGAGGAAATCTTCGAAGAGATTTCCCCGATTGAAGACTTCGGGCAAACCATGTCCCTGTCTTTCCATGACCACCGCTTCGAAGAGCCCAAGTACACGGCTGACGAGTGCAAGGAGAAGGGTCAAACCTACTCCGCACCGCTGTATGTGGTGGCCGACTTTGACAACTTCGACACCGGTGAAATTAAGTCCCAGACTGTGTTCATGGGTGACTTCCCGCTCATGACTGAGCGCGGTACCTTCATCATCAACGGTACCGAGCGTGTGGTTGTCTCCCAGCTGGTACGTAGCCCCGGCGTGTACTTCGAGCGCGGCGTCGAAAAAGGCACCGACAAGCTGATCTACAACGCCAAGGTGATCCCCTCACGCGGCGCCTGGCTTGAGTTCGAGGTAGACAAGAACGACCACGTATTCGTACGTATCGACCGTAAGCGCAAGCAGGACATCACCGTGTTCCTGCTGGCTCTGGGTATGGACGAGTCCGAAATCCGCAAGGAATTCGCCGACTACCCGGCCCTAACCTCCGCCCTGGACGGCGACCGCAAGGTAACCACCCAGGATGAGGCGCTGCTGGACATCTACCGCAAGATTCGCCCCGGTGAGCCGCCGAGCGTTGAGGCCGGTCGCGCCCTGCTGGAGAACTTCTACTTCAACCCCAAGCGCTATGACCTAGCTAAGGTTGGTCGCTACAAGATCAACAAGAAGCTGGGTATCGCCGCAGACCTGAGCGACTCTGTGCTGCGCATCGAGGACATCAACGCCACCATCAAGTACCTGCTGGCTCTGCACCAGCACCAGGACTTCGTCAAGGGCTTCCGTGACGGTGAAGAAGTTGACATCCCGGTTGAGTACGACGACATTGACCACCTGGGTAACCGCCGCATCCGCGCCGTCGGTGAACTCATCCAGTCTCAGGTGCGCACTGGTATGAGCCGTATGGAGCGTCAGGTGCGTGAGCGCATGACCACCCAGGACGCTGAGGCCATCACCCCCAACACCTTGATTAACATCCGTCCGGTGACTGCCGCTATCAAGGAGTTCTTCGGTACTTCTCAGCTCAGTCAGTTCATGGACCAGAACAACCCGCTGGCTGGTTTGACCCACAAGCGCCGCCTGTCGGCCCTTGGCCCCGGTGGTTTGAGCCGTGAGCGCGCCGGTATGGAGGTGCGTGACGTTCACACCTCGCACTACGGGCGTATGTGCCCCATCGAATCTCCTGAAGGCCCAAACATTGGTCTGATCGGTTCGCTGGCTACCTTCGCTCGCATCAACCCCTTCGGTTTCATCGAGACCCCCTACCGTGTGGTGCGTGACGGTCAGGTTACCGACGAGGTGCACTACCTAACCGCCGACGACGAGAAGCGCCACGTTATCGCTCAGGCTTCGGTCAAGCTCGACGACGAAGGCCGCTTCGTTGACGAGGCTGTGCTGTGCCGTCTGGGTGACGGTGAGCCGGCCCTGATGCCGGTTGACTCGGTTGACTTCATGGACGTGTCTGCCCGCCAGATGGTGTCCGTGGGTACCTCCCTGATTCCGTTCTTGGAGCACGACGACGCTAACCGCGCTCTGATGGGTGCCAACATGCAGCGCCAGGCTGTGCCGCTAATCCGTCCCGACGCCCCGCTGGTGGGTACCGGTATGGAGCGCCGCACCGCCGTCGACGCTGGTGACGTGGTAGTAGCCGCTAAGGCCGGTGTGGTCACTGAGGTTTGCGCTGACTTCGTGCGTGTAGCCAACGACGACGGCTCTGAGTCCCTATACAAGGTGGCTAAGTTCCTGCGTTCTAACCAGGGCAACTGCTACAACCAGCGCGTGGTTGCTGATGAGGGCGAGCGCGTCGAGGTAGGCACCGTCCTAGCTGACGGCCCTGCTACCGACGGCGGCGACCTGGCTCTGGGCCAGAACCTGCTGGTGGCCTTCATGACCTGGGAAGGTTTCAACTATGAGGACGCCATCATCTTGTCTCAGCGTGTGGTGTCTGACGACCTGCTGACCTCCATTCACATTCAGGAGCACGAGGTTGACGCCCGCGACACCAAGCTTGGTGCCGAGGAAATCACTCGCGACATCCCCAACGTGGGTGAAGACGCACTAGCTAACCTAGACGAGCGCGGCATTATCCGCATCGGTGCTGAGGTTAACAGCGGCGACATCCTGGTTGGTAAGGTCACCCCGAAGGGTGAAACCGAGCTGACCAGTGAAGAGCGCCTGCTGCGCGCCATCTTCGGTGAGAAGGCCCGCGAAGTGCGTGACACCTCGCTGCGTGTGCCCCACGGTGAATACGGCATCGTCACTGCGGTGCGTGAAATCGTGGCTGGCGACAGCGACGAGCTGCCCGCTGGCGTGAACCGCATGGTGCGCGTACACATTGCCCAGCGCCGTAAGATCACCGTTGGTGACAAGCTCTCTGGCCGTCACGGCAACAAGGGTGTTATCTCCAAGATCCTGCCGATCGAGGACATGCCCTTCCTAGCTGACGGCACTCCGGTAGACATCATTCTTAACCCGCTGGGTGTGCCCAGCCGTATGAATGTTGGTCAGGTGCTGGAAATCCACATGGGTTGGATCGCTTCGCGTGGTTGGGATGCCACCGCTAAGCGTGAAGCCGGTGAAGAGTGGGCCAACAAGCTGCCCGAGTTCGCCGTTAAGGCCCCGGCTCACAGCCCGATCGCCACCCCGGTATTCGATGGTGTGGCCGACGACGTGCTAATGGGTCTGCTTGACTCCACTTTGCCTAACCGCGACGGCGTTCAGCTAGTTGGCCCCGACGGTAAGGCCCAGCTGTTCGATGGCCGCTCCGGCGAGCCCTTCCCGTACCCCATTTCCGTGGGTTACATGTACATCCTTAAGCTCCACCACCTGGTGGACGACAAGATCCACGCCCGTTCCACCGGTCCTTACTCCATGATTACCCAGCAGCCGCTGGGTGGTAAGGCCCAGTTCGGTGGTCAGCGCTTCGGTGAGATGGAGGTGTGGGCACTGGAGGCTTATGGCGCCGCCTATGCTCTGCAGGAACTCCTGACCGTCAAGTCTGACGACGTTGTCGGTCGTGTAAAGGTGTATGAAGCCATTGTTAAGGGTGAGGACATTCCTGAGCCCGGCATCCCCGAGTCCTTCAAGGTACTTATGAAGGAAATGCAGTCTCTGTGCCTAAACGTAGAGGCTCTGGATGCGGCTGGAAACGTTATCTCCCTCGATGGCGTCGATGACGACTCGCGTCGCCGCAGCTCTGACCAGCTGGGTTTTGACCTGGGTCGCCGCCCTAACACTGACCTGAGTGTTATCTGATCCTAACTGTGTGTGGGCTGCTAGCAGCCTGCAGCCCACACACGTTCTTCCCTGCGCAGCACTTTCGTAGCTGTTACAGGCACTGATAAGACAAAGACTTTGCAGACATTTCGGAAGTAGGAACTGTGCTCGACGCTAACGTCTTCGATCGCATTCACCTGGGCCTAGCCTCCTCGGATGACATCCGCACCTGGTCACGCGGCGAGGTTAAGAAGCCTGAAACCATCAACTACCGTACCCTCAAGCCCGAGAAGGACGGTCTCTTCTGCGAGAAGATTTTCGGTCCTACCCGCGACTGGGAGTGCTCTTGCGGTAAGTACAAGCGTGTACGTTACAAGGGCATCATTTGTGAGCGCTGTGGGGTTGAGGTTACTCGCTCCAAGGTGCGCCGTGAGCGCATGGGTCACATCAAGCTGGCTGCTCCGGTAACTCACATTTGGTACTTCAAGGGTGTGCCTTCACGCCTGGGCTACCTGCTCAACCTGGCCCCCAAGGACCTAGAGAAGGTCATTTACTTCGCCGCTTACATGATCACCGAGGTGGACGAGAAGTCTCGCCACGATGATCTACCCATGCTGCGCACTGAGTTTGAGCTCAAGAAGAAGCAGGTCACTGAGCGCGGTGAAGCTGACGTGGAAGAGCGTCAGCGTCGCCTAGAAGCTGAAGTGGCCCAGCTGGAGGCTGAGGGCGCCAAGGCTGATCAGCTTGAGAAGCTACGGCGCACCGCTGAGCGCGACATTGGTGCGCTGCGTCGTCGTAACCTCAAGACCCTAGAGCACATGGACAAGATCTGGGATCGTTTCGTTAACCTCAAGGTCGGTGACCTGGAGGGCGACGACGTTCTCTACCGTGACATGGCGGTTGACTACGGCATCTACTTCAAGGGTGCCAAGGGTGCTGAGGCCATCCAGCAGCGTCTGCGTACCTTCGACCTAGACAAGGCCGCTGAGGAGCTGACCGAGATCGTTGCTAACGGCACCGGCCAGCGCAAGACCCGCGCCATCAAGCGTCTGAAGGTAATCAACGCTTTCCGCGCCACCAACACCAGCCCCGAGTCCATGGTGCTGGACGTTATCCCGGTAATCCCGCCGGATCTGCGCCCCATGGTGCAGCTCGATGGTGGCCGCTTCGCCACCAGTGACCTCAACGACCTCTACCGTCGTGTGATTAACCGTAACAACCGTCTCAAGCGCCTAATGGACCTAGACGCCCCCGAGATCATGGTTAACCACGAAAAGCGTATGCTGCAGGAAGCTGTGGACGCGCTGTTCGACAATGGTCGCCGTGGCCGCCCAGTTACCGGCGTCGGTAACCGTCCGCTCAAGAGCCTGTCTGACATGCTCAAGGGTAAGCAGGGTCGTTTCCGTCAGAACCTGCTGGGTAAGCGTGTGGACTACTCTGGCCGTTCGGTAATCGTCGGTGGCCCCCAGCTCAAGCTGCACCAGTGTGGTCTGCCCAGCCAGATGGCCCTGGAGCTGTTCAAGCCTTTCGTTATGAAGCGCCTGGTTGAGCAGAAGCGGGCTCAGAACGTTAAGGCCGCCAAGCGTATGGTGGAGCGTTCTAACCCCGAGGTTTGGGACGTACTGGCTGAGGTTATTCGGGAGCACCCGGTGCTGCTTAACCGTGCACCTACCTTGCACCGTCTGGGTATCCAGGCTTTCGAGCCCCAGCTGATTGAGGGTAAGGCTATCCAGCTGCACCCGCTGGTGTGTGCTCCCTTCAACGCTGACTTTGACGGCGACCAGATGGCTGTACACCTGCCGCTAGGTGCGGAGGCCCAGTCTGAGGCCCGCATTTTGATGCTCAGCGCTAACAACATTCTTAAGCCTTCCGATGGCCGCCCGGTGACCATGCCGGCCCAGGAAATGATTGCCGGTCTGTTCCACCTGACCAGCAACCCTGACCCGGCGGTTGAGGTTGAAAAGGACGCTAACGGTGAGCCGGTAGTGCCCGCTTTCTCCTCCTTCGCTGAGGCCAAGATGGCTTTCGACTTCGGCAAGCTGCACCTAAACGCGCTAGCTGACATTCGTTTTGAAGAGGGCATCACCCCGCCCATCGGCTGGGTAGCTCCGGAAAACTACACCGAGGGTGACCCCATCACCCTGCGTACCACCTTGGGCCGCGCCATCTTCAACGTCAACCTGCCGGGCACCTTCCCCTACGTCAACGAGATTGTTGACAAGAAGAAGCTCTCCGACATCATCAACACGCTGGCTGAGCGTTACCCCCGCGTGGAGGTAGCCGCCTCGCTGGATGCCTTGAAGAACTCCGGTTTCGGCTGGGCTACCTGGTCTGGTGTGACCGTAGCCTTCTCCGATGTGGTTTCGCCTGCTTCTAAGCCCCAGATTCTGGCTGGCTATGAAGCTCAGGCTGCCAAGATCGAAGAAGACTTCGCTGAAGGTATGCTCACCGAGGATGACCGTTATGACGCGCTGATCAAGATCTGGACTGAAGCCACTAACGAGGTGGCCCAGGCTATGCGCGACAACTTCCCTGAGCGCAACACGGTTTACCGCATGGTTTCCTCCGGTTCGCGTGGTAACTGGGACCAGATCCGCCAGCTGGCGGGTATGCGTGGTTTGGTGTCTGACCCCAAGCAGCGTCTGATTGAGCGCCCGATTACCTCCAACTACCGTGAGGGTCTAAGCGTTCTGGAGTACTTCACCGCTACCCACGGGGCCCGTAAGGGTCTGGCCGACACCGCTCTGCGTACCGCAGACTCGGGTTACTTGACCCGTCGTCTGGTGGACGTGGCCCAGGACGTGATTGTGCGTGAAGAGGACTGTGGCACCCGCAAGGGTCTAACCGTCCAGATCGCTGACCGCGACGCTGCCGGCAACCTGGTTCCCGGCGAGATCGTGGAGACCACCGCCTACGCCCGTACCCTGGCCCGCGACGCCGTGGACGCTGAGGGCAACGTGGTGCTGGCTGCTGGTGAGGACGTCGGCGACGTCGCCATTGAGAAGCTGGTGGCTGCCGGCATTGAGTCCATTGTGATTCGTTCCGTGCTCACCTGTGACTCCGCCGTCGGTACCTGCGCCGCCTGCTATGGCCGTTCGCTGGCCACCGGTAAGCGTGTGGACATCGGTGAGGCTGTGGGTATTATTGCCGCCCAGTCTATTGGTGAGCCCGGTACCCAGCTGACCATGCGTACCTTCCACACCGGTGGTGCGGCTACCAGTGCCGACATCACCCAGGGTCTACCTCGTGTGCAGGAGCTTTTCGAAGCCCGTACGCCTAAGGGTGAGGCCGTGGTGGCTGAGGCTGCTGGCCGCCTGGCTATTGAGGACGACGTCGACGGTAAGCGCCTGGTCATTAAGCGTGACGACGCCGAAGAGGACCTGGTGGTTCCGGTTTCGCGCCGCGCTAAGCTGCTGGTGAAGGAAGGCGACCACGTTGACCCGGGTCAGCCCATGACTGAGGGTCCGATTGACCCCAAGAAGGTGCTGCGTCTGCGTTCGGTTTCTGCCACCCAGCGTCACCTGGTGGATGAAGTCCAGAAGGTGTACCGCGACCAGGGTGTGGACATCCACGCCAAGCACATTGAGGTTATTGTGCGCCAGATGCTGCGCCGCGTAACCGTGCTTGACCCGGGTGACACCGAGCTGCTGCAGGGTGACTTTGTGGATGTGATGACCTTCCGCGAGCAGTCGCGCAAGGCTATGGCTGAGGGCGGCAAGCCTGCTTCGGGCCGTACCGAACTGATGGGTATCACCAAGGCCTCCTTGGCTACCGACTCGTGGCTGTCTGCCGCCTCCTTCCAGGAAACCACTCGCGTGCTCACTGAGGCCGCCATGAACGGCCGCTCTGACACCCTGATGGGCCTGAAGGAGAACGTCATCCTCGGTAAGCTGATCCCGGCCGGTACCGGTCTGGCCCGCTACCACGATGTTGAGGTGGAGCCCACCGAGGCCGCTAAGGCGGAGATTTTCTCCCGCACTGGCGACACCCAGGTAGCCAACAACTACGGTCTAGGCGATTTCCACGCGGACTTCTCCGATGACTACCACACTGGATTCTCCACGGACTACCAGTTCTGAGCTGTTAAACGTGCGCGTTAAGCGCGCACGCTAGGCTGAGCAAAAACAATCGGGCGGGTGGGTGCCAACAGGCACCCACCCGCCCTGCGTTTGCTTCGCGTCAGTTCACTCTGGCGCCCAGCGGCCCTTGTTAGCGCTGGCGCCTAAGCGCTTAGGCCGTTTTAAGGTGCGCCCGGGTCGGCTGGCGCCAGTGCAAGCCGCTAGCTGGGGTGCAGCACACGCCATTAGCTGGCGGGATACACTGCGAAGGGGGCTGGGGCGACGTCGTCGTTAATAAAAGCTGCCAGGCGCGCAATTACCGCCCCCTCGTGGGGCACCAGCGGACTGGGTAGGTCCGCTAGCGGGAACCAAGCCAGTGCGGCGGCCTTATCGGGCTCAGCCAGGCGCGGCTGGCCCTGCCACTGGCGGCACAGGAAAAAGAAGTCAACTCGCTGATCAATAGGCTGATCAGAGTGCATTCGGTGCACCGCCTGGAAGGGCTGCAAATCCTGGGGCTCTAGCTGCAAACCAATCTCTTCCAGGCATTCGCGCAGCGCCCCCTGAGTGGGCTGCTCACCGTATTCAAGATGCCCGGCCACGCCACAGGCCCAGTGCTCATCCATAAAGCCAGTGCCTTGGCGTAGCTGCAGTAAAGTTTCCGGCCCTGCTTGGCCGGGGCGTACTAACATGATGTAAACAGCTGGTATCAAAGCGTTATGAGCAGCGAACATATATCAAATTGTAATAGTGGACCAGACAAAAACCTGATATTTTCATGACAATAAGGCAAATACTGTACTTAATCGAAGGTGGTCATGTTGCAACAACTTAGTCTGCAATCTCAAGACGCCAATAACATCCCGCTGTATATATGGGAAGCCCCAACCCCACGCGCAATCATCCAGCTCATCCACGGCACTGCTGAACACGCGCGCCGCTATGATTATTTTGCTAAAGCGGCGGCGGCCCAAGGGTTTATTGTGGCCGCACACGATCAGCGCGGTCACGGCGCTGCCATCAGTGAAATCTATCCGCGCGGCTATATTGGTGAGCCGCACACGGTTTTAGATGACATCTTTGTGGTCAACCGCTACCTGCATGAAACCTACCCACAGCTGCCGGTAATCGTTATGGGCCACTCCTGGGGTTCATTCGAGGCGCGTGAATTTGCCATTAGCCACCCGGATCAGCTTGACGCCCTGATCGCCATGGGCACCGGCGACGGCGCCGGGCTGGTTAACCGCCTGGGGTACAGCGTGGCCAGCCTCGAATGCAGCCGGCGCGGCACTCACTACTACTCGCGGGCCCTGCAAGAACTGGCATTTGGGCCTTTCAACCGGGCCTTTGAAAGCCCTCGCACCGCCTTTGACTGGCTTTCACGCGACCCCGCTCAGGTGGATGCTTACCTGCGTGACCCCTTGTGCGGTTTCACCATGACCACCGGTTTCTTCAAAGCCTTGGTGGGACTGACCCTGACGGTGTCCAAGCCGCGCCGCATTGCCCGCATGCGTAAAGACCTGCCAATCCTGCTTATCAGCGGCGCTAACGATCCGGTAGGTGGACAGGGTAAGGGAGTGCGCGCCGTCGCCCGCACCTTGCAAAAAGCCGGCTTAAGCGAGGTAACCATGCGCCTGTACCCCGAGGCCCGCCACGAAATCCTCAACGAGCTCAACCGCGATGAGGTAATCGCAGATCTGCTGGCCTGGGCGCACAGTGTAATTGCTGGCGATAAAATCCCCGCCGCAACCGCCTTGTAGCTTTTCCACAAATAACGCAGGTGACAAACTGGCATTTAAAACGCTAGGAGTCAGTGGGCTAAGAGACCTAGGCTGGGTTACATGTCGAACTCAGTTACTGCCCTAAACCCCTCGGTTGCCCGCAAGCTCAGCGCCACCCAACTGGCCAGTGGCGTTGCCAAAATTTCCTTCGGCGTACTGGCGCTAGCAGTGCTTAGCCAGGTACGAATTCCCCTACCCTTCACCCCGGTTCCCGTTAGCTTAGGTACTTTCGCGGCTATTGCTGTGGGCGTGCTGCTAGGCCGCCGCTACGGTAGCGCCAGTGCACTTACGTTCGCGCTGCTAGGTGGCCTGGGTGCACCTATTTTCGCTGGTTTTACCGCTGGCTTTACCCTGACCTTTGGGTATGTGCTGGGCTATATTCCGGCCGCGCTGCTGGGTGGTTACGCCGCTCGCGCCGCCCGCAACGGCAGTCTGCTAGCTGCTTTAACCTGGGTTTTGGTAGCTAGTGCTGTCATTTACCTGCCTGGCCTTACCTGGCTGTGGCTTGCCAGTGGCAAGAGCCTGCTGGCCACGCTGAGCCTAGGACTTGCGCCCTTTATTGTGGGTGACACGCTCAAGGCCGCCCTGGTGTTTGCCTACCTGGCAACTGTGGCACGTCGTAGTCACTGACAAATAGCAAAGTAGACTAGGGAGCATGAGCCAAGCTAAGCCCACGCTTTCCGTGTTAGACCTGGTGCCTGTAAGCCAAGGTCGTAGCCGCAGCCAAGCCTTGCGTGAAATGGTCCTATTGGCCCAAAGCGCTGAGCGTGCCGGCTATGCTCGCTACTGGTTGGCTGAGCACCACGGCTCAACTACCTTCCTCTCTTCAGCCACCACGGTGCTGATGGGGCAGGTGTTGGCGGCCACGGAAAGTATCACGGTGGCTTCTGGTGGGGTCATGCTCCCTAATCACGCGCCTTTAGTGGTGGCTGAGGCGGTTGGCACCCTGGCTACCATGTATCCGGGCCGAGTTGAGGTGGGTTTGGGGCGAGCCCCGGGCACTGATCCGGTAACGGCCCGGGCACTGCGCCGGCGTGAGGCTGATCCGGCATCTTTTGTTGACGAAGTAACTGAGCTGGCCGATTACCTGGCTCCTAATGACTCGCTTTTTGAGACGCTGCCGGGGTCTGTGGCCGCGCAAACTAGCGCCCACGATGTGGCTTGGGTGGCTAGCTCTAGGGCCCGCGCTTTGCCGGGGGAGGGGACTAATCCGCCGCTGTGGATTTTGGGTTCTTCTGTTAATGGGGCGCGTGTGGCTGGTCGTTTGGGCTTGGGTTTTGCTGTGGCCGCGCATTTTGCGCCAGCTCAGGCTGAGGCGGCGGTTATGGCTTACCGCTCGGTTTTCAATGGGGCTAGTGATTACGCCCAGGCTTCGCGCCCGCGTACGGCTGCTGCTTTTAATGTGGTGGTTGCGCCCACTGATGAAGAGGCTCAGTATTTGGCGACGACGGCGCGCGCGGCTAATGCCCGAATTGTGGCTGGCCGCCCGGGGCCGCTTGATGAGCCCACTAGTGACCCTGATGCTTGGCGGGCGCTGGCGGGGGAGCGGGCTAGCATGGTTGATGATTCACTGGCTTACTTCTTTGTGGGCACGCCCCAGCGCGTGGCCGCCCAGCTGCATGAAATGGCGCAGCGCTGGGAGCTGGAGGATATTATCTGCCTGTCTTTTATTCATGACGCCGCCGCGCGCCGGCGCAGCTATGAGCTGCTAGCTCAGGCCTGGTAATTATGAGCTGTTAGCTCAGGCCTGGTAATAGGGTCAGCCAAGGTGTGGGTAAGCGTAGCCTAAGCTGATTATCTATACGTTTTTGTTGCCTATTTACTAGGCCTCGCGATAGTGGTCACAAATAAAATTTACTCAATTACTCACTGTGACTGACGCCCTAAGGTGTTTATAAAGTCCCTGGTCAGAAGCGCTTTTGCAAGTATTTTTAGGGGGCTGCTAGCGCATGGGCTTGCGCGGAGTAGTTTCAATATTCGGCCATAGTTACAACTTTGTGACGCCCGGTCGGGTATTCTTTACTTAATTAGTGCCCTGCAAGAGTAATACTTCGGGGCGCGGTCATGTTCCGCAGATTGCAGCCGCTACGCGCAGGCGCGATCGAACCGGAGAGAGATACCGAATGTTTGTATACCTGCTGAGAAGGATATTCAACTATGTAGTGTTGCTGTTCCTGGCAACATCACTAGCGTATATCTTGGCATCCATCTCGATGGACCCCTCTACGTTATGGGACCGTTCTAACCCAAACCTAAACTGGAACGCCATTAACGCAAACCTGATCAAATACAACATCAGCCACGAGCTGCCGGTGTGGGATCGTTACACCACTTGGCTGCAAACTGTGTTGAGCAGCTGGGATTGGGGTTTCACCCCTAAGGGCGAATCTGTTAACGCTCTGGTTGCTGTTAAAGTAGGCGTTTCGCTGCGCCTGGTGGTGCTGGGTGCACTTATTGGTATGGTTGGCGGTGTTTCGCTGGGTGCCTGGACCGCTACCCGTCAGTACAGCCTGTCCGACCGCACCATTTCTTTTATCGCTATGGTGGTTATCTCCACTCCGGCCATGGTTCTGGCAACCCTACTCCAGGTGGGGGCGGTACACCTGAACACTGCTACCGGTATGCAGATTCTTTCCTTCGTTGGTGAAGGTGAAGGTTTTGCAGACCGGCTTAACCACTTGATTTTGCCAACCTTGTCAATGTCGCTAGCCGGTATCGCCAGCTACTCGCGTTACCAGCGTAACTTGATGCTTGACACCCTGGGGGCTGACTATGTGCGTACCGCCCGCGCTAAGGGCCTGACTAAGCGCCGTGCCGTAACCCGCCACGCACTGCGTACTGCGCTGATTCCTATGGCCACCTACTTTGCTTTTGCTCTGGCCGGTTTGTTCACCGGTGCTGCTATCACTGAGCGTGTTTATGGCTGGCACGGTATGGGTGAATACTCGGTTAACGCCATTAGCGGTATGGACATTAACGGTACTACTGCGGTGGTTGCCTTCTCGGGTCTGTGTACTCTAAGCGGTGCCCTCCTGAGTGACATTTTGGTTGCAGTTGTCGACCCGCGAGTGAGGGTGAGCTGAACATGAGCGAAATCGTTGAAACTGAAATTGCAGAGGAAGCTGCAGAGGTTAAACCTGAAAAGCGCTTAACCCACGGTCAGCTTATTCTGCGTCGCTTCCTGCGTAACCGCTCTGCTGTTATTGGTCTAATTGGGCTACTGATTCTGATTGCAGTGGCTATCATTGGTCCCTTCGTTTATCGCTGGAGCTACCTCGACGTCGACGGCGAGGCCTTCCTAACTCCTCCTGGCGGCAGTCACCCGCTGGGCACCACTCAGTCCGGTAAGGACGTACTGGCCCTGACCATGGAGGGTACGCGTAAGTCCCTCATGATCGCTTTCGCGGTGGCCTTGATCCAGACCTCCATTGCGGCCCTGATCGGTAGCTCCGCTGCCTACTTTGGTGGCTGGTGGGAAAAGATCGCCATGTGGTGCACTGACTTGCTGCTGGTGGTCCCCTCCTTCCTGATCATCGCTATCATGTCGCAGAAGGCGGGTGCCTCTAAGGGCTCTATCACCCTGTTTATCGTGCTGTTGGCCGGTTTCGGGTGGATGCTTACCGCGCGTGTGGTGCGCTCTATGACTCTGAGCGTTAAGAACCTTGACTATGTGACTGCGGCCCGATTCATGAACGTGCCTAGCCCGGTCATCATTTTCCGTCACATCATTCCTAACATCGCTTCGCTACTGATTATTGACGCCACTATCAACGTGGCTTACGCAGTGCTTAGCGAAACCACCCTGTCCTACTTCGGCTTTGGTGTGCAGGCGCCTAACACCTCACTGGGTACCATCATCGCTGAGGGACAGACTTCCGCTACCACCGCAGAGTGGATCTTCATGGCTCCTGCTGTGGTGCTGATCGTGATGCTGACCTGCGTGAACTTCGTAGGTGACGGCTTGCGCGATGCTATCGACCCCTCTTCCAAGTCCGGAGGTAAGGCATGAGCAAGACAAAAGATCCGGAAACTCAAGTGAAGAAGTCTAAAGTGGACGCAAAGGCTAAAAAGCCCCGTATGGAGTCTTTCAGCGCTGCAGATCTGCCTGACCCCGAGTCTGGTGCCCCCTTGCTGGAGGTGCGTGATCTATGCGTATCCTTCCCCTCTGAGGATGGGCGTGTAAACGCTGTACGCGGGGTGAACCTGAAGGTTAATCGTGGCGAGACCCTGGCCCTGGTGGGTGAGTCTGGTTCTGGTAAGTCAGTAACTTCCACCGCCGTAATGGGCCTGCTTGATGAGTCTGCGGAAATCTCTGGTTCGGTTAAGCTGCATGGCACTGAGTTGCTGGGCCGTAGCGACGCCTACATGTCTAAGGTGCGCGGTATTCAGCTATCTATGGTGTTCCAGGATCCGCTAAGCGCGCTGACCCCGGTTTACACCGTGGGTGACCAGATCGTTGAGGCGCTTAAGACCCACAACGAAAAGTATGACGACGACGACGCCTGGAAGCGTGCGGTTGAGCTGCTGGACATGGTGGGTATTCCTAACCCCACCGTGCGCGCCAAGGCTTACCCTCACGAGTTCTCCGGTGGTATGCGTCAGCGTGCAATTATCGCTATTGCTATCGCTAACAACCCTGACCTGATCATTGCGGACGAGCCCACCACGGCTTTGGACGTAACCATTCAGGCCCAGATCCTTGAGGTCCTAAAGGTGGCTCAGCGCGAAACCGGCGCCGGCGTCATCATGATTACCCACGACCTGGGTGTGGTGGCCGGTATGGCCGACCGCGTGGCAGTTATGTACGCCGGACGCATTGTGGAAACTGGCGATGTTGACGAGATCTTCTACAACTCGCGCATGCCATACACCATTGGTTTGCTAGGCTCTCTGCCGCGTCTGGACGCTAAGAAGGATGCTGCTTTGGCAACCCTGGAGGGTAACCCGCCCTCGCTGCTAAACCTGCCTAAGGGCTGCCCCTTCGCTCCGCGTTGCCCGCTGGTAACCGACAAGTGCCATGGCGAAGAACCTACCTTGAAGAAGCATGGTGAGCCGGGCAAGTCGGGTGAAGTGCACCTGTCTGCTTGCTACCACGCCGACAAGATCGCTAAGGAATCACTGACCTACCTGGACATCTACCCGGCTCCTGAGCTGAAGACTCCGGACACCTTGAACCTGCCCCACGCTGATCGTCCCGAGGTTCTGCGAGTTAACGACCTGGTTAAGACCTTCCCGCTAACCAAGGGCGCCGTGTTCAAGCGCCGCGTGGGTACGGTGCACGCTGTGGACGGTATCTCCTTCGACGTGCGTCGTGGTGAGACTCTGGCCCTGGTGGGTGAGTCCGGTTGTGGTAAGACCACCACCTTGATGCAGGTGCTGAACTTGCTCAAGCCCGAGCAGGGCAAGATCGTGGTACTTGGCCGCGACACCGCTGAGCTAAACCGCCGCGCCCGTAAGGAAGTTCGTCGCGACCTGCAGATCGTGTTCCAGGACCCGATGGCCTCCCTGGATCCGCGTCTGCCGGTGTACGACCTGATCGCTGAGCCTATGCGCCACAATGGTTACAGCAAGGAACACATTGATAAGCGCATTACTGAGCTGATGACCCTGGTGGGCCTGGAGCCCAGCCACGCCAACCGTTACGCCCGTAACTTCTCCGGTGGTCAGCGTCAGCGTATTGGTATTGCCCGCGCACTAGCGCTAGAACCCAGCCTGTTGGTACTGGATGAGCCCGTTTCCGCCCTGGATGTATCCATCCAGGCTGGTGTGATCAACCTGCTTGATGAGCTGCGCGCAACCTTGTCGCTGAGCTACCTGTTTGTGGCTCACGACCTGTCTGTGGTGCGTCACATCGGTGACCGTGTGGCCGTCATGTACCTGGGTAAGATCGTTGAGATCGGTGACATCGATGAGATTTTCGAAGCTCCGGCTCACCCCTACACCCAGGCTCTGCTAAGCGCCATTCCGATTCCGGACCCGGCCAAGGAGCGCACCCGTAGCCGCATCATTTTGCAAGGTGACCTGCCTAGCCCGGCCAACCCGCCTTCGGGCTGCCGTTTCCGCACCCGCTGCCCCAAGTTCCTCACTCTTGACGGGGCTAAGCAGAAGCAGTGCATCGACAAGCTGCCTGACTTCAAGCACATGGGTGATGACCACGAGGCCGCCTGCCACTACCCAGAGCGCACCAGCGTCTTCTAGGCCTAAACGGCTTCGTCACTAAACGAAATTGCCACCAAACCGATTACAGTTTGGTGGCAATTTTGTCCGTATAGCGGTCAATAGTTTGCGTACAGCGCCCTATATGCGATTTACTTTTCAGCGTTGCATGTTTGTCTCATTATTTGGCTAACGTGCGTCCCTAAATCTAATGAGAATTGGAGTCATCAAATGATGATCAACCGTCGTATGTTCTTGGCTGGTTCGGCCTCTACTGCGGTTCTGGCAGCCCTAGCGGCTTGCGCTTCATCTTCTAACTCCGACGGCGGCAGTGAAAACCTAAAGCAGGCTGTTAACGTCGTTGCGCGTGACAAGGTGAAGGACGGCGGCGAGCTTAAGTTTGCTCTGAGCGACCCGATCGCCAACTGGAACAACGCCACCGTTGAAGGCAACACCGCCGCGATGAGTCAGATCCTGGGCTTCATCTCACCTTCCCTGTTCCTGTACGACTCTGCTGGTAAGCCTACCCCGCGTCCGGAGTTCTTCAAGTCCATCAAGGGCGAGGTTAAGAACGGTAAGACCGTTGTTTCCATCGAGCTGAACGACAAGGCCGTCTGGGGTGACGGCAAGAAGATCGTGGCTGACGACTACATCAAGACGATGCAAAGCGCCACCAACAAAGACTACCTGTGGGCCTCCACCGATGGTCTAGTCGACATCGAGAAGTTCGAAAAGGAAAGTGACACCAAGTTCTCCATCACTTGGAAGTCCACCTACCCCGACTGGTCTGCTGTTATCACCGTGATGCCGCAGGCTCAGGTAGCCACTCCTGCCGCCTTCAACGATGGCGTTAAGGACGCTACCAAGTACAAGAACGAATGGTTCGCCGGCCCCTACAAGATCAAGTCTTACGACGCTGCTCAGCAGCTGGTTACCCTAGAGCGTAACGAAAAGTGGTGGGGTGACAAGGGTAAGCTCGATAAGATCACCTTCCGCTACCTAGACAGTGCTGCTACCGCTGGCGCCTTTGCTAACAAGGAAGTAGACGTACTGCGTAACATCGTTACCGCCGACACCTTCAAGCAGGCCCAGACTCGTACTGACGCCGAGGTGCGTCAGAACTTCGGTCTGCAGTACCGCCACGTCACCATTAACGGTAGTCACGGCATCCTCAGTGACAAAGCTGTACGTCAGGCCTTCCTGCTGGGCACCAACCGTCAGGAAATCGCTAGCGCTCTGCTAGCCGGCCTGCCGGTCAAGCCTAAGGACTTCCTGCTGGGTAACCACTTCTTCATGCCCACCCAGAAGAACGAGTACAAGGACAATGGTGCTCAGTGGGCCTACAACGTTGAGAAGGCTAAGAAGCTACTTGACGAGGCTGGCTGGAAGGAGCCCAGCGCTGGTGCCATCCGTGAAAAGAACGGCAAGAAGCTGACCATCTACTACACCCGTCCTACCGGCGTGGTTACCACCAAGAACGAGTCTGAGCTACTGCAGAACCAGCTAAAGAAGATCGGTATCGATCTGCAGATGAAGGAAGTTGAGTCTGCTAGCTACTTCAAGACCATCTCTCAGAAGAACTTCGAGGTTACCGGTTTCGCTTGGCAGCTGACCCAGTACCCGATGAACAACATCGGTCAGGTCTACGGCAAGGACTCACAGTCCAACTTCGCTGGTTACAGCGTCGATGCCATCGACGAGGCTATCAAGAAGATCGCGGTTGAGACTGACAACGCCAAGCGTGTTGAGATGACCAACAAGGTTGACGCTCTGATCTGGGAAAACGTCATGAACTACCCGCTCTACCAGCGTCCCGACCTGTGCGGTGTGCCCAAGAAGCTAGCCAACTACGGTGCTTTTGGTCTGGCCACTGTGCGCGGTGAAGACGTAGGTTTCGTCGACTGATAGGGCTTAAGTACCTTTAAATGCCCGCTGCATGAGTAATCATGCAGTGGGCATTTTGCTTTGTTGTGAGGCTAGTCTCGGAAGTCTTTATGGCCGGTAAACTTCGCAGCAATTGCTTGAGTGTAACTTCGAGAAATCAATCTGAAACATGCACGAAACTATCAAAATATTCAAGATATCGAATATGTATCACTATTTGGAAAATGCTTGTATAAATTCTGGTGCATATGTTTCCATATCTGTGTGAGCCCACAGTGAACGACTCATACGTTTGCTACTAGGGGCTCGCCGGAACCCAACAAGGAGAAGTTCAAATGATGATTAACCGGAGGATGTTTTTAGCAGGCACTGCATCTGCTGCAATGCTCGCTACTCTGGCTGCGTGTTCGGGATCAAGCGACACTGTCGCCACTGCTGCCAAGGCTGTTAACAAGGTTGAGCGTGGCAGCCTAAAGCAAGGTGGTACCCTTCGTTTCGGTATGGGTACTCCCGTTGCCAACTGGAACAACTCCACCGTTGACGGTAACGGTGTAGATCTGAAGAACATTTACAACTTCGTTGCTCCTGGCTTCTTTGACTATGACGACAAGGGCGAGGCCAAGCCTAACCCCAACTTCGTCACCAAGGTTGAGGACGTAACCAAGGACGGCAAGACCACCGTGACCATGGTGCTCAACCCCAAGGCCAAGTGGAACAGCGGGCGTCAGATCAGCCCCGACGACTTCATTGCCACTATCAAGTCTACCCAGGACCCGAACTACCTGTGGGCCTCTACCGACGGCTACGACCAGATCGAAAAGGTAGAGAAGGTTGACGACACTACAGTGAAGTTCTACTTCAAGTCTGCCTTCCCGGACTGGACCTCTATCATCTCCGGCACCCTGCCTAAGGAGCAGGTGGCCAGCGCCGAGGTCTTCAACAACGGTATGGCCAAGACCTACAACAACGACTGGTACGCCGGCCCCTTCAAGATTGAGTCCTACAACAATGCTCAGCAGGTAGTCACCCTGGTTCCCAATGAGAAGTGGTGGGGCGACAAGCCGCTACTGGACAAGGTGACCTTCCGCGTACTGGACAGCGCTGCTGAGGCGACCTCCTTCGCTAACAAGGAGATCGACGTCCTGGACTACATCATCAGTGCCAACACCTACAAGCAGGCCCAGCAGCGTACCGACGCTGAGGTACGTCAGAACTTTGGTCTGCAGTGGCGTCACTTCACCCTGAACGCCTCCTCCGGTGTACTGGCTGACAAGGCCGTACGTCAGGCCCTGATGCGTGCCACTGATCGGGCTGCCATCACCAAGTCCTCGCTGGCCGGTATGCCGGTTGACGCCAACAAGGTGCTGCTTGGTAACCACTTCTTCATGCCCAGCCAGGAAGGCTACGTAGACAACTCCACCAAGTGGTCTCACGACATCGAGGCTGCCAAGAAGCTGCTCGATGGCGCTGGTTGGAAGGAGCCCAGCCCCGGTGCTATCCGCGTCAAGGACGGCAAGAAGCTGAGCATCAAGTACACCCGTCCCACCGCCGTACCTACCACCAAGACCGAGTCTGAGCTGCTGCAGAGCCAGCTGAAGAAGATCGGTATGGAGGTTGTCATGGAGGACGTCGAGTCCGCCAAGTACTTCAAGGACTACATCAACAAGAAGAACTTCGAGATCACCTCCTTCACCTGGCAGGGCACCCCCTACCCGATGATGAACATCGGTCAGATCTACGGTAAGGGTAACTCCAACTTCACCGGTCAGAGCATCAAGGAGCTCAACGAGTTGATCGACAAGATCGCCGTTGAGGCCGACCACAAGAAGCGTGTTGCCATGACCAACCAGGCTGACGAGATCATCTGGGAGAACGTCTTGAACTTCCCGATCTACGAGCGCATGCAGCTGACCGCTGTGCCTAAGAAGCTGGCTAACTTCGGTGCAGTAGGCCTGGCTAGCTACCGCGCTGAGGACATCGGCTTCACCGCCTGATACAGATAATTAAAACGTCGGGGCTTGGCACCTTTTGTTGGGGAGGTGCTAAGCCCCGATTCCGTTTATCGTCAAGCAAATTTAAAACCCCGTCTAAAGGCTTCAAGCTTCAAGCGGGTGCATATGCTGTTAGCGCCTAGCACCGGCAAGGCAGCTTGAACGTGCAAGAATGTAGCTATGCCTAGGGTCATTATTCGCTCGCGTCGAGCCCGCATAGCCACTATCGCCGCCTGGATTGTGGTGGCCGTGATCGTTGGGGCCGTGGCCTGGCGCGACACCACCACCGCAGCTCTGGCGGCAGCTGGCTGGATGGGAGCTTTAGGTTGGGCTATCACCATGATGTGGTGGCTGCCGGAGCTGGAACTTAACCAGGACGCCGTCGTAGTTAGAAACGCCTGGCGCACCCACCTAATCGACTGGCGCCAAATCACCCGCATGAGTGGGCGCTGGGGAGTGGAACTAATCCTGAGCGATAACTCAAGTGTGCAGGCCAGCGCTGCCCCGCGTGTAGGCGGAATCGCCGCCGGGGCTCGCCAAATCGCCGAAAACCGGGCCAAAGAAGCCAAACGCATCATTCACCACGGCGTCGACCCCCGCCTAGTAGAACCTGGCAGCACCACGCAGTACGCCGGCCTCGACGCCGCCGGCGCCATTGAGCTGCTGCGCGCCTACCAAACTCAGCTGCATGAAGAAAAAAAGCATTCGGGGTTAAAAACCAATCCGCCCAAACCTCCCTATAGCCACCAGTGGCGTAAAGGCGCCATCGTTGGCACCCTGGTGGCTGCACTGGCCCTAGTGATTGCTATCGCGCTATAGCCGGTTAATGATCAGTGGCTGCTAGGGGCAGCGGTGGCAGCCGGCGCAGGGGAGTGCTGATAGCCGAGGTCAGGGCTGCCAATAGCCGGCGCCGTCGGGGGAATAAGGTAAAGCAATAAGGGGTAGGTGGCCGGTGGCACAAAAGTGATGTCTGCTGCATTACGGTAAGCCGGCGGTCCGGGCGGTTAGGCTAGTGAGGATATAGAAGTATCTAGAAAGAAGAAGCCTTACATGACGGTACGCCAGGATCTGCGTAATGTCGCAATCGTAGCCCACGTTGACCACGGTAAAACCACTCTGGTTGACGGCATGTTGTGGGAGGCCGGTGCCTTCGGGGCGCGGGCTACAGAAGAATCCACCGGTGAGCGCGTAATGGACTCAGGTGAGCTTGAGCGCGAAAAAGGCATCACCATTCTGGCTAAAAACACTGCCGTGCACTACCGTGGTCCGGCCGCTAAGGAAGCTGGCTTGGCCGATGGCATCACCATTAACGTGATTGACACCCCTGGTCACGCCGACTTTGGTGGTGAGGTCGAGCGTGGTCTGTCTATGGTCGACGGCGTCGTGCTGCTGGTGGATGCCTCTGAAGGCCCCCTGCCCCAGACCCGCTTCGTGCTACGTAAGGCGCTAGCAGCCAACCTGCCGGTAATTTTGGTGGTTAACAAAGTAGACCGCCCCGACTCGCGTCTAGACGAGGTTGTGGAGGAAAGCACCGACCTGCTGCTGTCACTAGCCAGTGACTTGGCCGAGGAAAACCCCGATATTGACATCGACGCCGTGCTTGACGTGCCGGTTATCTACGCCTCCGCTAAGGCCCGCCGCGCTGACACCGTGCAGCCCGCTGACGGCCAGCTGCCGGCTAACGACAACCTAGAGCCGCTGTTTAGGACCATCATTGAGCGTATTCCCGGCCCCAGCTACGATGAGGACGCCCCGCTGCAGGCCCACGTAACCAACCTGGACGCCTCACCCTTCCTGGGCCGCCTGGCCCTGCTGCGTATCCACAACGGCACCCTACGTAAGGGTCAGAGCGTGGGTTGGGCCCGCCACGAGGGTGACATTAAGCAGGCTCGTATTTCTGAGCTGCTGATTACTGAAGGCCTAGAGCGTAAGCCTGCTGAGGAAGCTCACGCCGGTGACATTGTGGCCGTGGCCGGTATTGAAGACATCACAATTGGTGAATCCCTGGTTGATCTGGAAGATCCCCGCCCGCTGCCGCTGATTAAGGTTGACGACCCGGCCATCTCCATGACCGTTGGTATTAACACCTCACCTATGGCCGGGCGCGTTAAGGGTGCGAAGGTCACCGCCCGTCAGGTTAAAGACCGCCTGGATAAAGAGCTGATCGGTAACGTTTCTATTCGCGTACTACCCACCTCGCGTCCTGATGCCTGGGAGGTACAGGGTCGTGGTGAGCTGGCGCTAGCCATTTTGGTGGAGCAGATGCGCCGCGAAGGCTTTGAACTAACCGTGGGTAAGCCCCAGGTAGTTACCCGCCAGGTGGAGGGTAAGACCTATGAGCCTATGGAACGCATGACCATTGATGTTCCCGAAGAGCACCTAGGTGTAGTCACCCAGCTGATGGCTGCCCGTAAGGGACGCATGGAAACCATGTCTAACCACGGTGCCGGTTGGGTGCGTATGGAATTTTTGGTACCCGCGCGTGGCCTAATTGGCTTCCGTTCTAAGTTCCTCACCGACACTCGCGGCACCGGTATTGCCTCCTCTATTGCTGAAGGCTACGAGCCTTGGCATGGCGTGATTGAGACTCGCACTACCGGCTCGCTGATCTCTGACCGCGCCGGTGCGGTTACCGCCTATGCCCTGATTCGCCTGCAAGATCGCGGAACTTTCTTTGTTGAGCCCACTCAGGAAACCTATGAGGGTCAGGTAGTGGGGGAGAACCCCCGCAACGAAGATATGGAAGTTAATGTGGTGCGCGAAAAGCAGCAGACCAACATGCGTTCTTCTACCGCCGAGACTTTCGAGAACTTGACCCCGCCGCGTAAGCTAACTTTGGAAGAAGCTCTAGAGTTTGCTGCAGATGATGAATGCGTAGAGGTCACCCCGGAGGCAGTGCGTATCCGTAAGGTGATTCTTAATGGCCAAGAGCGCTTCCGTACTCAGCGACGCAACAAGTAACACAACTGTTAAGGAAATGAGGAAGAGATGACATACGTCATCGCCCAACCTTGCGTGGATATCAAAGACCGCGCCTGCGTTGACGAATGCCCCGTGGACTGCATTTATGAGGGCGCCCGCACGCTTTACATCAATGCTGAAGAGTGCGTTGACTGCGGTGCCTGTGAGCCGGTGTGTCCGACTGAAGCTATTTTCTATGAAGACGATGTGCCTGAAGAGTGGGCCGACTACACCCGCGCTAACATCGACTTCTTTGAGCTAAAGGGCCTAGGCTCTCCCGGCGGTGCCCGCGCTGCCGGGGTGCAGGACTATGACGACCCGATGATCGCCGCCCTGCCGCCACAGAACCAGGACTAGCCCACTAACGCAAGGCTTTGTCAGGTTTAAAACCTGGCAACTGCCAATGCGTGCACTTAGCTAAACGGCTAGAAGAACGTTTGTTCTTCGGGTTAAGGGTCAAAATGTGTGTCTGGCTCGGCGTGTCGCGGGGGTTAGATTTGG
>ERZ773180.67-NODE-67-length-88832-cov-24.763328_pt1 | contig 88832 bp, 78 predicted proteins | sample MGYA00511080_ERZ773180 | MGnify/ENA primary metagenome ERZ773180 (study PRJEB29015, sample SAMEA2738175) | human oral metagenome | biome: human oral; feature: human-associated habitat; material: saliva | place: China | collected 2178 ... | reverse complement strand
TCCCTATAAAAATTCCATGGGGTTTTATAGGGAAGGGATGAAATGTCAGTATCTGCAGACGCAGTGCACAATATGTAGGCTCCGTGCCGGCGTCGTGCAGATACCATGCAGGCACCGCGCAGATACTGTGCCCGCAGGCTGCTGTATCAGCGGGTACTACTGCACTTATCTGTGCTGCTGTGTGTCTATGCTGCAGAGCGCCGTCGGCGGATAACGCAGAGAGCAGAGCGCCGTCGAGCAGAGGGTGCAGATAGCACGAGAGCACAGAAAGCTAAGCAGCCAGGTGACTTTTGGTGCCCAGGCTACCCGGGTTACCCCGGTTACTTAATGTAGTTGGGCAGCCATAACGGTTAGCCGATCTATCTAAGTCAGCTAAGCCAGGCCACTTATTGCGACTGAACTAGAACTACAACTACTGAGTCTTTTTATTCGGGTCAGTTGGCGGTGCAAGCTTATCTAATGGCGCAACCGTAGCCCAATGACCAAAAAGCCCTTTATAAACCGGTTCTTGGATCACTTCATAAGGATCGAAGGCAGGTTTAGTATTTGGGTCTGTGTTGTCATACACTTGTGCGGCGTACTTAAGTGTGCTGTGGCTGGTTTCTTTTAGAGTATTTTTAGCTATGTCTTTACCGGTTGGGAAGACTTCTTTAACTGCTTCCTTAGTCACATATTCCATAGTGTCTACAGTTGGGGCTTTGAAAGCTTGCTTGATTTCACCGGCGCTGGATCGAAGCGTGATATTAGAAGCCTTAGAAAGGCCGGCTAATGACCCGCCTGCGCCTGCAATGGACACGGCGTCAAAGGCAGTGTCAACGGCAAACTCACGCCAACCAATTTTACCGTTATATAGGTCAATACCGTTTGCTGCAATATCAGTTGATGCTGAAGCAATTGTTAACACTTGCCCAGCCGTGAACAAGCCGGCAGCCAGTGGTGCACCAACACCAGTCAGGGCTATCAGTCCGGCGGCAATAGTGCAGGCTGAAGCCGCTATTTCGGTGACTTTGCTGATGTCGTGCAGCTTGTCTTCGATCGGCTTGTTCCACCAGTCAGCAATGCTGTCCCCGGCCTTCTCCCACCAATGCTTGGCCTTTTCAGCTGCGGGATCATTGTTCGCCGGCTGCGGGTTGGAAAGCCCGCTTTGAAGCGCCGAGCTGGCCCCCGCGATCGAGGATGCCTGCTCCTGCTCATCCGCGTTGCGGTTTAGCGTGGCGGCGGCGTCGGAAAGCTGGGTCGCCGCATTGTTGAGCTGACCCATGAGGTGACCGTGCCAGTCGGCCTTGAAGCTGTCGGCGTCTTCACCTACCCAGCCGCTGGAATTTAGCCGCGAGTTGATCGTAGGAATTACGTCGCCGGTCAGTTTCGACGAGTTATCCGTAAACATTTGCGCCAGTTGACGTAGGGCTTCTACGTCTGCGCCCACTGTGGTCATGGGTCGTACCCTCTCTGTGGCAGAGCCCGGCGTCGTCGCAATGTGCCCGGGCCAAGTGACATTAACTGCCTACAGGGTATTTATGCTGCCGGTGGCGCGGGTATGGGGATTAAGCCCCGCGTGGGTGGTGAGGGTGGCGGTTACGTGGTAAATGTGCAGGTTTTGGGGCCGACGACGGCGCTCGGCTGGGTGGGGGTGCAGAAACTGAAATATCGTCCATAAAAACTGAAATATCGTCCGTTCCCTATAAAAATACACGTATTTTTTATAGGGAACGGACGATTTTGCCTGTACCTGCCTAGTCTGCCTGTATGCCTGTATTGCCTACGTTTGTTTATCTGTATCTGACTGTCAGGTGTGGGACTTGTTGCGGTTGGCGAAGAATGCCGACGCGATCAAGACCAGGCCGATCGTGCCCAGGGTGCTAGCCCCCACCGCAGTCCAGGAGAAGTGCACTCCCATGGCCAGCGCCCCCAAAATTGCGGCTGCGGCCAACATGATCAGGGAAGCCACCAGGGTGGACACGCGCGGACGCTTTAGCTCGGCAGGCTCTTTGCTGCTCTGGCCGCGCCAGACAGCATCTTCCTTAGTGGAATTGGAGGAGCCGGTGGAGTAAGCCTCGGTGGAGCTATATGCGCCAGTGGAGTTGTAAGCGGCTGAGCTGGCCGAAGTGGCGCTCGCGCTGGCCGCCGTGGTGCCGGCCCCCGTCTCGTTGGCTCCCGTGGCGCTGGCCGCCCCGTAAGCCCCGTATGTCCCCGTCTCACTAGCTCCCGTCGCGCTGGCGGCGCTGGTGGTGGACAGCGGGCTGGCAGGCTCATCGTAGGAACTGTAGCCTCCGCTGAAGTTGTAGGAGTCAGCGGAACCATTGGAACTGCTGGACCCGTAGGGAGCGCCGGAGCTATCAGGGTTTAGGTAACTGCTGTTGATGCTCATTTGCTTGTTTCCTTAGTTGCTGGTGGGGGCCGATTCGATGGTGCGCACCTGGCCTACAGCCTGTCCCACCTTGACCATGATGGTGCCCTTTGAGCTGCGTGCATTTGAGTTCTGTGCGCCTGCATCCTGCGCGTTTGCGCCCTTTGCATTCCCACCCTGCACACTAGCTGGCGAAGAGAAAACCAGCTTGCTGCCAGAGCCTGAAGGCCAACCGTTAACCGTGCTCTTTTCGTAGTAGTACATGGCGAACGGCTGAGAGCTGCCCGAATTGGTGCTATTGCCGCTGTTCACGCTGCCGTTGTCCCCATTGCTCGACGCCGTGGCGCCGGGGGTGGCGCTTGCCGTGCCGGGGCTGGCCACTGTGCTGCCAGGGGTTGCGCTTGCGGTGCCAGAGGGGGTAGCCACTGCTGTACTGGGGCTGGCCACGGCCGTACCAGAGGGGCTGGGGGAGGCGGTCACCCAGTTGTGCGGGGTGGGGGTGCTGGCGTCGTCGTCGAAGTCGTCGGAGTTGTCACCGTCGATAGAGTTGTAGGTGTTGGTGGGCTGCAGGGTGTGCACGACGCCGTTCTCACTGACCTGCCAGGGGGAGTAGGCACTCAGCGTGGCCGCCTCTACACCCTTAGAGTGGTCCATCTCAATCCGCACGCTCTGGCCGTAGGCGGTTTTAATGGTCAGCTGGCCAACAAAGGAGTTAACCGTGATAGTGCGGTTTTCGCCGGCCGGCGCCTGAGTCAGGTCAAGGGTTGTTTCACCCACGAAGTTCGGGATCGAAGGAACCATGTAGTTGTAGTTGGACTTATCTACCCGAACATTTTGCCAATCAATATCCAGCGCGCTTTGCGGCGCGGCTGAAGTGACTGCAGCGATCGGCATGAAACCGAAAATCAGTGAAAACACTGCCATTACGCTGATCCAGCCGCCGTGACGGCCGCGCAGAGCACACACCGCCAGGGCCAGGCCCATCACGCCTGCCGCTAAGGCAGCCGAGATCACCAGGGAGCGCAGGCTCTGCTCAAGCACCATAGGAATTGCGCACATCACCAGCAAACCCAGGGTGATCAGGCTTAACATGCTGCCCGGTCCGGGCACCCAGTTTTTACGCTGGTAGGGCTGGTAGTTGGGGCGCTGGCCGCCCGGGTTGTAGTTGCCCTGCCAACGCGGAATGGGCTTACCATTGCTGCCTACGGGCGGGGCGGAAAAAACCTGCTGGCCCTCGCCGCCGTCATAAGCGCTGTTGTAGCCGCTGTTGGGGCTGTAGCCGCCGCTGTAAGTGCCGTTGGGGCCATCGTTAGGGCCGACGCCGCCGTCGTAGCCTCGGGTTGAGGCGTAAGCCCCGTTTGGGTCGTAGTTTTCTGAGCCGACGCCGCTGTTTCCGTAGCCGCCGTCAGTGCCGCCCCCGTAGCCGGCGTTGGGACCGTTGCCGCCGTCAGTGCCGCCCCCGTTGCCGCCGTCGGGACCATAGCCAGCGCCGCCGTCGTAACCGCCAGGGGCGTAGGGGTAGCCAGAGTAGTTTTGCGAGTTACGCCGTGAGTTAGCGATGAGCAGCACCGCTACCACAGCGGCGATACCAATAAAGGTACTACTGGCAAAAAAACTAGGTAATAAATCTACCGAAATGCTCGCCGGGGCGCCACTAAAGAGCGCTAACACAATCGCGCCAGCCAGGCCGCCGGTGAAGTCGCCGTGCAGGGCCTGCTCCATGTGGATGCGCCCATCTTCAACCTCGGGCAGGAAAGCCCAGGCCAGGGCGTAGAAGAAACCGCCAAAACCAAGCAGGGCGGCAACTATAAACAAGATGCGCACCAGGGTCATGTCGATGCCGTAGCGCTGGGAAATCCCCGAGCATACGCCACCAAGCACTCGCGGCTGGGCGCGGTAGAGGTTCATGGCGCGGATCGAATTAAAGAAGCGGTCCATGCCGCTTTGGCCGTAGGCGCCGGGGTTGCTGTGGTGGCCGGGGCCCTGGTAACCGGCGCCCTGGAAGGTCTGGCCCGGGCGGCCCTGCGCGGTGCCGGCCTGGCCGTAAGCACTCTGGCCGCTCTGCGCGGAGCCCTGGAACCCAGAGCTGGTCTGCGCGGAGCCCTGCGCGGAAGTAGAGTCCGCAGCACCCTCGCGCTCGGCGTCGTTGTTAAAGTCTTTGCTGTTCATGCTTCAAGTTTGCAGCTAACCGATGCTTTGGCGATATTGGGGACTACCCTGATATAACCCTGATTAATCCCTACCCACCCCTAATGGCACCCCTGTGCGTGCAACTATATAAACGTGAGTGCTACCCCTAATCAATCCTCTGATTCCTCGCCCCCTTCGACGCCGCCACTTGCAGGTTCGACGCCGCTGCCTGGCTCGTTGCCGCTGGCTGGCTCAGCGTCGCCTATCCCAGGGCCGACGTCGCCGCTGGCCTCGACTAAGGCCGCATCTGCCCCTATTGGGGGACAGGCCGCCGAGCCTGCTCCGGCTGGGGGACAACCCTGGCGCCCTGACTTTACTCCGCCGCCTAGTTGGCGCAATCCCAGGCTCGGCGTGCGGGGGAGCGGCGAGCCACAAGTGGGCAGCACGCAGGGTAACTCTGGCCAGCGAAATTGGCCTTGGGACAGTGCCTACGGGCAGCAAGGCGGTACCCAGGCGTCTTCGTCGCGCCCCCAACTAGTGCGCCTAAACCACAACCCCACCCCGCTAGCCGACGGGCACATGCCCCCAGCAGCCCTAATGGGCGGGGTGTGCGCGGGCATAGCTACGCACCTGGGCGTAAACGTGTGGCTAGTGCGCGCTATTTTTGTGGGTCTGCTCTGCCTAAACGGGGTCGGCGCGCTGACATATGCCCTGGCCATAGCCCTAATTCCAGCCGGCAACCCAGCCAGTTCACAGCTAGCCGCCCCCACCCGCCTGGCCGCGCAGCTAAACCAGCTACAGAGCAAAGACGGCAGAGATCAGGCCACCACCATATTTAGCGGCGTAGTGCTGCTAGCCCTGGCCGCAATCCTGGTGGCATGGAGTCGAGGCTGGCTGGAAAGCAACGCCTACCTGCCGCTGCTGATAATCGGTTGCGGCGCTGCCCTGGCCTGGAGCCAAGCCGAAGAAGTAATGCACACCCCGCGTTCAATGGCGGCAATCGCGCGCTTAGCGGCCGGCCTGGCCCTAGCAGTTTTAGGGGTGTTGATTTGGCTCAGCGACCACACCGACATGTCAGGCATGCTGATCGGGGCGTTCGCGGCCCTAGTGATGCTAAGCGTGGTGGCCCTAGTGCTCGCCCCGCTGTGGCTGGGAGTAATCAGACAACTATCCCAAACCCAAGCCGCCCAGGCACGCGCCTCCGAACGCGCCGACATTGCCGCCCACCTGCACGATTCGGTACTGCAAACCCTCACCCTGCTGCGTGCCCAAGCTGACGACCCCCAGCGTGTGGCCGCCCTGGCGCTAAGCCAAGAACGCGAACTGCGCGCCTGGCTTTACGGGGACAACCACCCCACCAACGAAAACCTTCGCAGCGAGGTAGAAAGCGTTTCACGTGAAATTGAGCAGCTTTACGGCGTGCCTGTAGACAGTGTGATTGTGGGAGACACCCCGGCCACCGCCAAAACCCGTGTACTTACCTCAGCCCTACGTGAAGCCCTAGCCAACGCGGTACGCCACGGTAAACCCCCAATCAGCCTATATGTGGAGGTCAGCGGCCAAGAGGTGGAAGCATACGTGCGCGATCACGGTGCCGGTTTTGACCTAGAAGCCATAAACCCAGACCGCCACGGGGTGCGCGACTCCATCATCGGCCGTATGCAGCGCCACGGCGGCAGTGCCACTATTCGCGCCCGCGAACCGGGTACAGAGGTGTGTTTGCGCCTGGCCTTGCAGTAGCTGAGTGCAGTAGCTGGCTGCACTGACGGCGCTGGCTGCAGGAGCTGGCAGGAGTTGGCTGCACTGGCTGCACAAAAACTGACATTTCGTCCGTTGCCTATAAAACCCCATGTATTTTTTACAGGGAAGGGATGATTTTGGGTGTAGGGGAGCCAATACAATTAACTACATGGCTGAACCTCTAAGCGTCCTGCTCGTTGACGATCACGCCCTTATTCGCGCCGGGGTGCGCGCCCAACTAGAGCGCGTGCCGCAGCGAGTCACTGTGGTGGGTGAGGCCGAGGATGTGCCCGGGGCAATCGCTGCCGTCCACGCCCTAAAACCCGATGTGGTGCTGCTAGACGTGCACCTGCCCGGCGGTAACGGCTCCGGTGGCGCCCAAGTGGTTCGAGACTGCGCGGACGTCACTGCCACCCGCTTTTTAGCCCTAAGTGTCTCTGACGCCGCCGACGACGTCGTAAGCGTTATCCGGGCCGGCGCTCGCGGCTATGTCACTAAAGCCATTGCCCCGTCTGACCTGGTGGCAGCCATTGAGCGGGTAGCCAGTGGCGACGCCGCTTTCTCCCCGCGCCTAGCCGGTTTTGTGCTGGATGCGTTCGGCTCCACCCCGGCAATGGTAGAAGACAGCGAACTGGACTTACTTTCCAACCGTGAACGCGAAGTTATGCGTCTAATTGCGCGCGGCTACACCTATAAAGAGGTAGCCAGTGAACTGTTCATCTCCATTAAAACTGTGGAAACCCACGTCTCTAAAGTGCTGCGCAAGCTGCAACTATCTAACCGCTATGAGCTAACCCGCTGGGCTAACGCCCGCAACCTGGTCTAACCCCAGCCTGCCATCTGCCTGCCAAAACGCCCACTTAAACGCAACCTGGTATGAAACTTGGAAAAACAAATTCTTTACCCTAGCGGCCAAGCCGACTTTAGTGCCCGAGTGCCAGCGCTGGTACATCTGGGTTCAGGCCACCTGGTGCTAGTTCATGATCTACGCCCGCGTCCCAAAGGTGAACACTGGCGCTCCAGCGGCGGCGCGCTGCCTGACGACCTGCCCAACCCCAACTCGGTAGTGGTGCGCCACAGCTACAACCATGGATCCACCTGGGATGACGCCCAGATCCTAGCTGAGGGGGTCGCGCGCGGTTACAGCCTGGACGGTATCGGCTGCGGCTACTCTGACCCCTCCCTGATCTGGGATGGCAGTAAGCTACACCTATTTATTACAGCCTCACGACTAACTGGCCTGTTTGGGGCCAAGCCGGCCCTGCAAGCCCCCGCCCCGGGTTGGCATGAAACTCCCGCCGCCGCTCTAGCCAAACAGGGCGATGAGGAGCTAGCCCTGCTCTACGGGGTTAGCGAAGATAGCGGCTACACCTGGCGCTGGCGCCAAATCGATATGGCCGCCGCTGCGACTGGCGGCAAACGTAGTTGGCGCACCAATTTCAAGGTAGCTCCCTGCGGCTTTAGCGTCTCGGGTCATGGCGTCTGCCTAAATAGCGGCCGCCTGGTACAGCCCCTAGTGCTGCGGGTAGAGGGCAGCAGTAAGGGGGCGCAGCAGTTGCAGGCCTGCTGTTTGCTTAGCGACGACGGCGGCCAAAGCTGGTTCCTGGGCCAACCTTGCCAGCAAACACAGGAAGGACAAACCGGCTCCCTGGCCGGCGGCACCGCCACCAGCGGCGTCGATGAATTTTGCATAGCCCAAGTAAACGCAGACGTCCTGCTGCTTTCCGCTCGTGACGGCGGCTATAGCGGCCAGCGCCTGTCCGCAGTCAGCGTAAACGGGGGAGTTAGCTGGTCTAAGGCTTCGCTCGATCCTGTGGCCGATCCGGGCTGTAACGCGGGCATGGTTAGCGTGCGCGCCAGTGAATTTGGGTTAGTGATTGTTTCTGACCAACCGCACGTATTTTTAATGCAAGCTGAGCTTTACAACACTGTTTACGGCGGTAGGCATGCCGATGACCGGTTCGCACTGCTCACTAACGCTTTTGATGCGCGCCAACGCCGTAATGGCTGGCTGGAAGCCGTGCTACTACCCCCGGGCGCAGACTATGGTTACACAGAGGGAGAAGAGTATGGGCCGGTGCGCTATCAGCGCCTAGTTGAGCTTGAGCCAGGTAGTTTTGGCTACAGCGATGTGGCCTGGACTGATCGCACCGTGGTGGTTGTTTATGAAAGTGAGGACGGCCTCAAACAGGTAAGTTTAAGCGCGGGAGAGGTACGTCAACGAGTGGTTTAAGTCCCAACGGGGTGGAATAGGTGGCCTGACGGGTGGCAGTATGGGAGAGTGACTATCCCCGTGCAAGCCGCAGTCAGCCATCTTCAGGCTGCCAAAGTGGCGATTATCCCTACCGACACCGTCTATGGAATCGGCGCGTTAGCAAGTGACGCCCGCGCCGTGGCGCAGGTGTTGGCAGCCAAAGGTCGGGGACGGCAAATGCCCCCGCCGGTACTAGTCAGCGACATCGCTCAGCTGGACGGCGTCGTCGCCAATATCCCCACCCCTGCCCGCGCCCTAATGGAAGCCTACTGGCCCGGGGCGCTCACCCTGATTCTTCCCGCCCACCCAGATCTAAGCTGGGACCTGGGCGAAACCGGCGGCACCGTAGCCGTACGCCAACCCAACTATCCGCTCACTTTGCAGCTGCTGAGCCAAACCGGTCCGCTGGCGGTTACCAGCGCCAATCTCACCGGCCAGCCGCCCGCCACCGACGCCGCCCAGGCGCGCACTTACTTTGGTCCTCAGATCGACTCGGGTGAGATTTACTTGCTCGACGACGGCGCCACCCCTGGCCCGGTACCCTCCACTATCGTTTCTTTCGCAGCCCCCCAGCCTAAGGTGCTGCGTGTAGGGGTGCTCAGCGTGGCGCAGATCGAAGCTGTTATCGGCAAGGTAAACGGATAGGGGTCGCCTGTGAAGGTTTACCTACTGATTTTGTTGGTGGCTGCGGCCATTACCTATGTGAGTGTGCCGGTGGTGCGCCACATCGCTTTGGTGACTCACACGCTCACCCCGGTGCGTTCGCGTGACGTGCATAAGGTGCCCGTGCCGCGTCTGGGCGGGGTGGCCATGTATATGGGTATGGTGGCTGCCATTGCGGTGGCCTCCCATATTCCCTACCTGGAGGGCGTGTTTGAAGGCGGTAGCGCCTGGGGCGTGGTGACCTCCGGCGGCCTGCTGTGTGCGCTGGGCGTGGTTGATGACCTCTTTGACCTGGAATGGTGGGCAAAGCTTGCCGGCCAAGCCCTGGCTGCCTCGATTTTGGCTTGGCAGGGTGTGCAACTGGTGTCTTTCCCAATTGCGGGGCTGACTATTGGTTCCTCCGGTTTTTCCATGGTCATGACGATTTTCGTGGTACTTACCGCCATTAACGCCGTTAACTTTGTTGATGGTTTGGATGGTTTGGCTGCGGGCACTGTGGCTATTGGCGCCATGGCGTTTTTTGGCTACACCTATGTGCTTACCCGTAACACTTCGCCTGACTCTTACGCCTCACTAGCGGCCACATTAGGTGCCGCCCTGATCGGTATCTGCCTGGGCTTTTTGCCGCACAACTTCAACCCGGCCACAATTTTCATGGGCGACTGTGGCTCCATGCTGCTGGGGCTAATGAGCGCGGCCACGGCAATTGTGGTTACCGGCCAGATTGACCCGATTTCAATTAGCTACGGGCGCGCGCTGCCGGCTTTCTTGCCGGTGCTGCTGCCCCTGGCCATGATGCTGTTGCCACTAACGGACATGATGCTGGCCGTGGTGCGCCGCGTTAGCGCAGGTAAGAGCCCCTTCCATCCGGACCGTATGCACATCCACCACCGTCTGCTTTCGGCTGGTTTGACGCACCGGCGCGTGGTGCTGGTGATGTATATGTGGACGGCGGCGGTGGTTTTCCCGCTGGCGGCCTGGGCCTTCATTGAGACTCGCCAGGCTATTTTGGCTCTGGGTCTGTCCCTGATCGCGGCCTTCGTGTTCACCGGCTTTATGCGCAAAACTAAAGAGCCCGGGCAGAAGTCTGCTAAAAAACCTGCAAAGAAACCTAAGAAGAAGCCTGCCGCTAAGACGGATCTGCCCGATTCAGTACATCCGGCTAAGCTTCCCGACAAGACTGATGCCACTCCAGTGGTGCGTGTGCGTAGCGCCTCCACGCCCGTGGTTGATAGCTCCTCTCTCAGTGCAGCTAGCTCGGCCACTGCTAATGTGCCTGTTGTGGCTAGCTCGGCCACCGCTAATGTGCCTGTTGTGGCTAGTTCTGCTGTGGCTGGTTCGCCCACTACAGCTGCTGTAGCTGCGGTTTCACCCAGTGTGCCCTCTGCTAGTGTGCCTGCCCCTGCTGCGGCTGGCTCTGTTGCGCCCGCTGGTTCTGCTGCGGCTGGCTCTGTTGCGCCCGCTGGTTCTGCTGCTTCTAGTGCGACGACGTCGCCTAGGACCCGTCGCTCTAGGCTTAAGCCACGCTCGACCACGCCGCCTTGGCTACAGTCGGCTGAGCCGGCTAGTGCTGCCTCTGCTGCTTCTAGCGTTAGTGCGGCCTCGACGGCGTCCTCAAGTGCTGCTTTGAATGCACCCTCAAGCCTTAGTGCACCCTCAACGCAATCTGCGCCTTCATCCTATTTTGCGGCCAACTCGCCCGCTGATGTCACCGCATCTAAGCTAACTGCGCCGGTTGCTCCAGCGGCTCAAGCTGGGCAAATGCCGGGCGCGGAGCCAGCTGTGCAGACGCGACGACGTCGAGCTGGCCGCCATGCCGCTACTACGCCAGAGCAGCCTTTTACCCAGGACGCTCAGGCTGTTGCGCTAACCCCGGCCGCCCCGACTGCAATGCAGTCAGCAGCCGCTCTGCCTGTACAGGCGGCTGCTGTCCAGCAGGTAGTCCCGCCCCAGCAAGTGACGCTGGCCGCCCAAGCGCCTGCAGCTGCACCCAGCCAGGCTGGCGCGCCGTCGACCCCGCTGTCCGCCGCGCCGTCGACCCCGCTGCCTGCCGCGCCGTCGAGCCCACAGCTTGGCCAGGCAACTGCGCCACCAAGCCAGCAAGGCCCTTACACAGCCGGCACTAACAGCAGCCCGGCATGGCAGTCCCCGCGCAACCCCAACATGCGCTACGACGTCGTGCCCAACCAATCCCTATGGGAAGACGAGGATGACGACGACACCAACCCCACCGGAGTGCCGGTAATTTAAAAGCGCCGGTAGCTAACCAATAAGCGAGCCAAATGAGCCATCTAAGCGCCACCCAGAACTTCCGCCGCACCGCCCGCCGCTGCTTAGCGGTTGGACTGATCCTTGCCTGCCTAAGCCTGGGGATTTCCTTCGCATTAGAAGGAGCCAAGGCGGCTGGACTGGCCTGGGGCGGGGCAGCGGGCCTATTGCTGAGCCTGGTGACCGCCGCGATCTTGTACATTCCCTGGGAGCGCTACCCGCAGCTGGCCGGCTCAGGGGTCATAATCGACTTCGCGCTCAAAGTGCTGGTGATGATCGGCTGCCTGATAGCGCTAAAAAATTTGGGTGATAAAGCAGTTAACCCGCGCTACTTTGTACTGTCTTTAGCTGTAATTCTGGTTGGTTTAACCTTAACGCAAGTAGTGAGTTTAGCTACAGGTAATAGGGTATATGTAGAGACAATTGACTCCAAGTCGGGGCCAACGTCCTAAGTAATTCTGCTAAAAGAGTTGCTGCTGTGACTTAAGCGACTGTAGCTAGGTACTAAGGCGTGCTTTCAACGAAGCTTTAGGAGCACAATAGATACTTAGGAATTGCTGTAAGGTGAATAGCCGAGACGCAGTAGTTTTATGAAACCTAAACCATCAACCAAAGGGGGGCCTCGGTGCTGGATGTAACCGCACCCGCTCAGCTGGTCACGGCTGTAGCCGCGAAAGGTGGATTTGTGCCACCAAGCATCGATGACTTCTTTCCTCCAGCATTCGCATTCTTGAACACCCCGTTCGAGCTCAACCGCATCATGTTGGTACGCATCATCATGACGCTAGTGCTAGTGCTGGCATTTGGGATCGGGGCTGCGCGCGCCAAGCTGGTGCCTGGACGTTTCCAAAACATGCTGGAAATGCTGCTGGAATTCGTGCGCAAGAACGTAGCTGAAGACGTGCTAGGTGAGCGTCGCGCTGTGCGCTACACGCCGGTACTGACCGTAGTTTTCCTAGGCGTCTTGTTTATGAACCTAGCTGGAATTATCCCAGGCCTGCAGGTGGCAGGTACCTCGGTAATCGGTATGCCGCTAGTGTTCGCTATCTTCGCCTACGTCATCTTTGTGGCAGCAGGTATTAAGGCCTCGCACGGCAATCCGTTCAAGTTCTTCAAAGACCAAACCATGCCTAAAGGTGTGCCCGGGGTGCTCTACGTGCTGGTAACCCCCATCGAGATCTTCTCCACCTTCATCATGCGGCCAGTGACTTTGACACTACGTCTTTTGGCCAACATGGTTTCTGGACACATCCTGCTAGCCCTGTGCTTCCTGGCCACAAACGCTCTGTTCTTTGAGGCCAGCGGCTGGATTAAGGGCCTGGGTGTAGTCACTTTGGGGCTGGGCCTGGTGTTCATCCTGTTTGAAGCTTTCGTGGCTGTCTTGCAGGCATACATCTTCGCCCTGCTGACGGCGGTCTACATCGACACCTCGATCTCCGCCCACTGATCGCCTAGATACTTACTTAGGCAAATAAAGCTATCCTTAACTAACAAAGACCATCGGCTTAAACCTAAGCCGGTTTCAACCACAAGGAGAACAATTCCATGACTGGCTCCATCGCTACCATCGGTTACGGTCTGGCTACCCTAGGCCCCGGTATCGGCATCGGTATCGTCGTTGGTAAGACCCAGGAAGGTACTGCTCGTCAGCCCGAGGTTGCTGGTGCGCTGCGTACCAACATGTTCATCGGTGCGGCCCTGATTGAGGCTCTGGGTCTGCTCGGCTTCGCTGCTGGCTTCGCCTTCTGATCATCATGGCATCAGCCAGCGTATATACCGCTGTGCTCGCTGCCGCGCACTCTAGCGAACACAGCGAGCACTCCATCCTGCTGCCAGAGCCAGCTGACCTGATCTGGGGTTCGCTGTGCTTCGTTGTGATCGCCGTCGTGCTACTTAAGTACGCGCTGCCTAAGTTCACCGCGATCCTAGATGAGCGTACTGCCAAGATTCAGGCTGGTCTGGACTTCGCCGAACAGGCAAAATCTGACCGCACCCGCACCCAGAAAGAAGCTGCGGAACTGGTTGAAGGCGCCCGTCGCGACGCTGCTGCGCTGCGCGACAAGGCCCACAGTGAGGCTGAACATATCCTCACCCAGGCCCGCGTCAACGCTGAGGGAGAAGCTGATAAAGCCCTGGCGGCCTCCAAGCGCCAGCTTGAAGCTGAAACCGGTGCAGCCCGTGAAGCTCTACGCAGCGAAGTAGGCCTGCTGGCAACCGAAATTGCCGAAAAGCTACTGCGCGCCGAGCTGTCGGACCCCAAGGCGGCAGCACGTCTAATCGACGAATCTATCGCCCAGCTTGAAACCGAAGCGAGTGTGCTTTGATGAGCGCCGAGCTCACAGCCAAAGTCTGGGCTAGACAGCTAGCCGCCGGTGGAAAGCGCTCCGTGGTGCTAGGTCGCCAGATGCTGGGCGTAGCCCACATCATTGCTGAAAACCGTCCGCTACTTAACTCACTTACCGACCCTGCCCGTTCCAATGCGGATAAGCAGAAACTGGCACGTGAAGTCTTTACCGGCACAGCGGATGCAGCAGTTGTGAAGCAGCTTTGTGAACTGGTGACCGGCCACTGGCTAGACCCCATCAAGCTACTGACACGTATGCACGATCTTGGTATCGAATCGGTTATTGCCGGCTCGGTCAGTGCCTCAGTGCCAGTTGAAGATGAGCTCTTCGCGGTAATCAACGTGCTAAAGCACGACCGGCAGCTACGTCAAGCTCTGGACCCCTCGCGCCTTAGCACCCCAGACCAGCGCGCGCAGCTAGCCACCAGGTTGTTTGAAAGCCAGCTTTCAGAAGCTGCGCTGACCCTCCTAGTGTGGTGCGCCCGCCACGAGGTGCGTGCCGGTATAACCTACAACCTGCGCCGTGTATGCGAGCTTGCCGCACGTCGTCGGGGCCTAGTGATTGCCAACGTGACCAGCGCCGTCGAGCTAACCCAAGCCCAGCAAAAGCGCCTGATCAAAGCCCTAGCCAAACGCACCGGGCACGACGTCGAACTGCACCTAGAGGTAGACCCTGAGGTAATCGGGGGCCTGCGCATCCTGGTCGACGAGCGTCTATACGACAACACCACCCGCAGCGCCCTCAAGGCACTGCGCACCCAAATCGCTTAAACATTCGTGCCGGCAACGGCAGTAAATGAGGTAAGGAACCGCAATATGGCTGAGCTGAGTATCTCTCCTGCAGAGATTCGCAGTGCTCTAAATGAGTTTGTTAGCTCCTACCGCGCCACCGACGTGGCCGGTGAAGAAGTCGGTCAGGTCGTGTTTGCTGCCGACGGTATCGCCCACGTGGAGGGGCTGGCCGGCACCATGGCCAACGAGCTGCTGTCTTTCGAAGACGGCACCCTAGGCATGGCCATGAACCTGGAAGAGCGCCAGATCGGCGTCGTCGTTCTAGGTGACTACACCGGCATTGAAGAAGGACAGGCTGTACGCCGTACCGGCGAGGTACTGTCCGTGCCGGTCGGTGACGGCTACCTGGGCCGTGTAGTAGACCCGCTGGGTAAGCCCATCGACGGTCTAGGCGACATCACCGATCTAGAAGGACGCCGCGCTCTGGAGCTACAGGCTCCCGGCGTTATGCAGCGTAAGAGTGTGCACGAGCCGCTGCAGACCGGTCTTAAGGCCATCGACTCCATGATCCCGATCGGTCGTGGCCAGCGCCAGCTGATCATTGGTGACCGTCAGACCGGTAAGACCGCTATCGCTCTGGACACCATCTTGAACCAGCGTGACAACTGGCTCAGCGGTGACCCCAACAAGCAGGTGCGCTGCATCTATGTAGCCATCGGCCAGAAGGGCTCTACCATCGCCTCGGTGCGTCGCACCCTGGAAGAGGCCGGCGCGCTGGAATACACCACCATCGTGGCCTCGCCCGCTTCAGACCCTGCCGGCTTCAAGTACCTAGCTCCCTACACCGGTAGCGCCATCGGTCAGCACTGGATGTACAACTCCAAGCACGTGCTGATTGTTTTCGATGACCTATCCAAGCAGGCTGAAGCCTACCGTGCAGTGTCGCTGCTGCTGCGTCGTCCTCCGGGCCGTGAAGCCTACCCCGGTGACGTTTTCTACCTGCACTCTCGTCTGCTAGAGCGTTGCTCCAAGCTATCCGATGACCTCGGTGGCGGTTCCATGACCGGTCTGCCCATCATCGAGACCAAAGCCAACGACGTTTCGGCCTACATCCCCACCAACGTCATTTCTATTACCGACGGCCAGATCTTCCTGCAGTCCGACCTGTTCAACTCTGACCAGCGCCCGGCTGTTGACGTAGGTGTCTCGGTATCCCGTGTGGGTGGTGCCGCACAGATTAAGGCCATGAAGAAGGTCTCCGGTACCCTCAAGATCACCCTGGCCCAGTACCGCTCCATGCAGGCTTTCGCCATGTTCGCCTCCGACCTGGACGCCGCCACGCGCGCCCAGCTCACCCGTGGCGCTCGCCTGATGGAACTGCTAAAGCAGCCCCAGTACACCCCCTACAAGGTCCAGGACCAGGTAGCCAGTGTGTGGGCAGGTACCAACGGTTACCTCGACGACGTCGCCCTTAAGGACGTATCTCGTTTCGAGAAGGAGATGCTCAACTACCTGCACTCTGAAACCGACGTACTAGAGACCATCGCCACCACCGGTCAGCTGACCGATGAGACTGAAGCCAAGCTGCGTAAGGCCGTTGAGGCTTTCCGTACCACCTTCATGGGCGACGGCGCACTGCTAGACGCCGAGGTGGCTGAGCTTGAGGATGCCCCTGCTGCTGAGCGCACCGTAGAGCAGATCGAAGTCAAGCGAGGCTGAGGTGGCTGGAGCACAACGCGTTTATAAGCAGAGGATTAACTCCACTCGAACCCTGAAAAAGGTCTTTAGGGCTATGGAGCTAATCGCTGCCTCGCGCATTGGCGCGGCCCGCGATGCCGCCCAGAGCTCGGGCCCCTACAATGCGGCGCTATCTCGCGCAGTGGCGGCAGTAGCCTCCTACTCGGGCTTAGACCACCCCATTACCCGTGAACGTACCGACACCAATCGGGTAGCGGTGCTGGTGGTTACCTCTGACCGCGGTATGGCTGGGGCTTACTCGGCCACCATCCTGCGTGAAAGTGAACGACTCATCGAGCACCTGGTTGAAGAGGGCAAAGAGCCGGTGATCTACACCTGTGGTCGCCGCGCGCAAGGCTACTTCTCCTTCCGCGACCGTCCGGTAGAAAAGTCTTGGGTGGGCGAGTCTGACCGTCCCAGCCCGCAAATGATTGACGATATTTCGGCAACTTTGCTCAGCACTTTCCTGGCTAAACCTGAAGACGGTGCCGTAAGCGAGGTGCACATCGTCTTTACGCGGTTCAAAACCATGGTTACCCAGGTGCCGGAAGTACGCCGTATGCTGCCGCTGCGCGTAGTGGATGTGGAAGGTCCCGGTGAACTGGTCCGTGAAGACGTGGCCGCCACCCAGGAGCGTTTCCACGCTGAAGAAACTACCGCCATGCCGCTGTATGAGTTTGAGCCTTCCAGTGCGGAAGTACTCAACGCTCTGCTGCCGCGCTATGTGGCCAGCCGCATCAATGACGCGCTGCTGCAAAGCGCCGCCAGTGAGCTGGCTAGCCGTCAGCGTGCCATGCACACGGCCACCGACAACGCCGAAGAACTCATCACTACTTACACCCGTCTGGCAAACGCCGCTCGACAGGGTGAAATCACCCAGGAAATCACCGAAATTGTTTCCGGTGCTGACGCCCTGGCGGGAAAGTAAACGCCCAGATAGAACACGGAAGAACGATAAATGGCTAATTACCCAAACACCGGGGCTACCGGGCGTATTACCCGCATCATCGGCCCCGTAGTAGACATTGAGTTCCCGCCGGACGGACTACCGGCGATGTACAACGCATTGCACACGGATCTAACCCTGGATGGGGTTACCTCCACCCTAACTTTGGAAGTAGCCCAGTACCTGGGTGACAACATTGTGCGTGCAATTTCGCTTAAGCCCACTGACGGTCTGGTGCGTGGAGCCCAGGTAATCGACACCGGCGCCCCCATCTCTGTGCCGGTAGGTGACATCACCAAGGGCCACGTGTTCAACGTGACCGGTGACGTGCTAAACCTCAAGGAAGGCGAGCACTTCGAGGTTTCCCAGCGTTGGCCTATCCACCGTCAGCCCCCGGCCTTCGATGAGCTAGAGTCCAAGACTCAGATGTTCGAAACCGGTATTAAGGTAATCGACCTACTAACCCCCTACGTACAGGGTGGAAAGATTGGTCTATTCGGTGGTGCCGGTGTGGGTAAGACCGTGCTGATTCAGGAAATGATTCAGCGTGTGGCCCAGGATCACGGTGGTGTGTCCGTGTTCGCCGGTGTGGGTGAGCGTACCCGTGAGGGTAACGACCTTATCGTCGAAATGGGTGAAGCTGGGGTGTTCGACAAGACCGCCCTGGTATTCGGCCAGATGGACGAGCCCCCGGGCACCCGTCTGCGCGTGGCCCTAACCGCTCTGACCATGGCAGAATACTTCCGCGATGTACAGCACCAGGACGTGCTGCTGTTCATCGACAACATCTTCCGTTTCACCCAGGCCGGTTCTGAGGTTTCCACCCTGCTGGGCCGTATGCCCTCCGCCGTGGGTTACCAGCCCAACCTGGCTGACGAAATGGGTCAGTTGCAGGAACGTATTACCTCCGCAGGTGGTCACTCCATCACCTCGCTGCAGGCTATTTACGTGCCCGCTGACGACTACACCGACCCGGCTCCGGCCACCACCTTCGCTCACCTGGACGCTACCACTGAGCTTTCGCGTGAAATTGCTTCACGTGGTCTGTACCCGGCTGTGGACCCGCTGACCTCTACCTCGCGTATTTTGGACCCGCGTTATGTGGGTAAGGAACACTACGAGGTGGCCACCCAGGTTAAGTCCATCTTGCAGAAGAACCAGGAGCTGCAGGACATCATCGCCATCTTGGGTGTTGACGAGCTGAGCGAAGAAGACAAGGTTACGGTTGCGCGCGCCCGCCGTATCCAGCAGTTCCTGAGCCAGAACACCTACATGGCTGAAAAGTTCACCGGTGTTCCCGGCTCTACCGTGCCCCTGTCTGAGACTGTGGCCGCCTTCAAGGCTATCTGCGAAGGTACCTACGACCACGTGCCTGAGCAGGCATTCTTCAACATCGGTGGTATCGAAGATCTAGAGCGCCGCGCTCACGAGCTGACTAAGTAGTCGGCTTACGTCCCGCCTGGGGTCACCTGGGCGGGACGGCGACGGCGCCCGCAGCCCCGGCAGTCTAGCTCCGGTAGCGCGGCGGGCGGCGTCGTCGGAAATTAAGTGACGCCCCAGTGACGTAACGGCAGTAAATTAACCAAGCCAGGAGAAAAAAGTGAGCAAGCTAAACGTTGAAATTGTATCCCTGCGCAGGCAGGTATTCAGCGGGCAGGCCGACAGCGTTTCGCTGCCCACCGTCACCGGTGCCCTGGGTGTGCTGCCCGGCCGCGCCCCGGTGCTGGCCCTCCTTGGTGACGGATATGTGCAGGTGGAGGGCGATAAACCCTACCGTGTGCATGTGCGTGGGGGTTTCTGTTCAGTTGACCACGACCAGGTCACCGTGGCCGCCGACGCCGTGGGTGAGGACGAAGTTGGCAGCCTCGACGTCGAAACTATCGAGGTAGATACCAAGGTTGAGCACGTCGCTCTCGCTGCTTTGGACGGTGACGACCTAGACTAATACCCATGCACGCTGTTTGGGTATGGGGTCTAATTGCACTTGTTACGGCGCTGATCGCGCTAGTACTATTTTTTGTTCGTCTGCGTACGCTAGCGGCCCGAGTGGGGGCTTTCGAGTGTGCGCTAGCCGTTAAATCTGGTTGGATGGGCGGCATTGCCCAGATGCGTAGTGAAACCCTTGACTGGTATCGCATCATGTCCGCCTCGCCCAACCCGCGCCTGCGCGTTGAACGCAGGTTTGTGGAGTTAAGCCAGCCGCGCCGTCGAGTTAATGGAGGCAGCGTGGTGGAAGTGACCCTCTCCTATGGGCAGACCGAATATGAGCTGGCTATGGCTGAAGAATTCCATTCGGCGCTGGTAGCCTGGGCTGATTCCGCTGCTCCGCGTGCAGGCGGCTATGTATAGCCCCAAGGCCTGCTAACCCCAATGCCTACTAGCACCCCAAGGCCTGCGCCCTGGCATAAACCTTGCGTGGCTTGCAAACCACTGGCGTGGGGCGGCAAACCACTACACAAAACTGATATTTCGTCCCTTCCCTATAAAACCCCATGGAAAAATCACCTGTGAAGGATGATTTTGGGTGTAAATGATTGGGTTATCCAATGCGCTTGCTGATTGCTGACTGCTCTGTTGATTACTCTGGCCGCCTAAGTGCGCACCTGCCCAAAGCGAAGCGGCTAATTATGTTTAAAGCCGACGGCTCAGTGCTAATTCACTCCGACGGCGGCTCCTACAAGCCACTTAACTGGATGATGCCCCCGCTAAGTGTGGAAGAACTAGACATCGACGCCGAGCATGAGCAGGCCGGGGTAGTGCAGCTGCTAGATGTGCGCTCGGCCAAAACTGATGACCGCCTGCGCATCCGTATCTACCAGGTATATGCCGACGTCAACGAAGAGCTAGGGGCAGAGCCTGGATTGACTAAAGACGGCGTAGAAGCCCACCTGCAAGAACTGTTAGCCCAGCAAATTGAGCTGCTAGGCCCCGGCCACCGCTTGATCCGCCGCGAGTACTACACTGCTATTGGCCCGGTAGACATTTTGGCTAAAGACGCTGATGACCACACTGTGGCCGTGGAAATTAAGCGCGTAGGCGGCATCGACGGCGTCGAGCAGCTAACCCGCTACCGTGAACTGCTGGAGCGTGACCCGCTACTGGCCCCGGTTAAGGCCGTGTTCGCCGCCCAAAGTATCAAACCCCAGGCCCGCACATTGGCTGAAGATCGCGGCATCACTTGTCTGATCTTGGACTATGACGCTATGCGCGGTATGGATGACGCCGACTCGCGCTTGTTCTAACAGGGCGCAGTTAAGTAGCTCAAAAATCACTTTTAACAGGGACTTTAACGCTCTAAAAGCGCACAAAGGGCAGATAAACTGGACACATGAGCAAAGAAGCCAGTTTCGCCCTACGTGGGCGAGTTGTACTACCCGAAACCATCCTGTTAGACGGTCTAGTCGTTGTTAACGGTTCACACCTTTTGTGGGTGGGGGAAGCTGAGCAGGCCGCAGCTGCCGGTTTTGCCCGCGAACTTGAGCAAGCCAGCCCTGCTCCCGAGGGCGGCTACCTACTGCCGGGTCTAATCGACGTACACTGCCACGGCGGTGGCGGGGAATCTTTCCCCAACGCCACTACCCGCGAGCAGGCCATGACCGCCGTGCTTGAGCACCGCCGCCACGGTACCACCACCATTGTTACCTCCTGCGTCACCGCCAGCCCCGAGGTGCTGCGTGAACGCACCAAGTTACTGGCAGATTTGGCTGATGAGGGCGAAATTGCCGGTATCCACTATGAGGGCCCCTTCGTTTCAGTTGAGCGCTGCGGCGCCCAGGATCCCACCTACATCATTGACCCTGACGCTGAACTAACCCGTGAGTTGCTGCAACTGGGGCGCGGGCACGTGGTCACCATGACCGTTGCCCCCGAAAAGCCGGGCCTACTAGGTGACGACGGCGTAATTGAGGCCCTGCTTGAGGGTGGGGCGCTACCCTCCTTTGGGCACAGCGACTCTGGCGCTGAGCCGGTACGCCGCTGCCTGGAAGAAACTGACCGGCGTATTTGGTCGCGTTTAGCCACCGACAAGCCGGTGCGTTCAGAGCGTGCCACCGCCACCCACCTGTTTAACGGGATGCGTCCCATCCACCACCGTGACCCGGGCCCCGTGCCCGAGGTGGTGGCTGGTGCCCAGCGCGGTGAGATTATCGCTGAGCTCATTGGTGACGGCGTGCACCTGGCGCCAGCTATCGTGCGCGACCTATTCGACACTCTGGGCCCAGCCAACCTGGTGCTGATCACTGACGCTATGGCTGCGGCGGGTATGGCTGACGGCTCCTATGTGCTGGGCTCTCAGCCGGTTACTGTGGCCGACGGCGTAGCTCGCCTAACCGAAGGCGGGGCGATTGCGGGCGGCACTGCGCACCTGATTGACGTGGTGCGCACCACCTGGCACGGCGGGGTGGCGCTAGAGGACGCTGTCTACGCTGCCAGTGTGCAGGGCGCCGAGATCCTAGGTGACCCCGCCCGTGGCGAGCTGGCCGCCGGGCTGATTGCCGACGTAGTGGTAACCGACTGTGACCTGAACCCGGTTGAGGTGTACCGCGCTGGGCAGCTGGTTAAGTAGTTCTTAAGGTTTCGTGCTTAAAGGGCGCAGGCATTAGCGGCTTAGTTGCTGCGTTAAATTGCCTGCGCCCTTTAAGATGTGACCATAGCGACTACGTCGGCACCCAATTTAAAGTGAGGATCACGCATGGCTAACCTAGCAGCGGTGCTTTTTGACATGGACGGCACCCTGGTGGATTCAGAGATCATCTGGGAAGAGTTTTTGCGCTCAGAATGCGCAAAGCGAGGGGTGCTCATTGACCAGCAAACGCGTGAAAAAATGCGTGGAGCCTCACGTGACTTTACCGCTAACCTAATGGTGGAGCTGGGCACGGTAAAAGACCTGGCCGGCGGCTATGAGTTCTATGCGATTGTGGCCAAGCAGGTAGCTCAGCGCATTGCTGAAGCGCCCCCGTTTGAGCCGGGCGCCCAGGAGCTAGTGCATGCCCTACATGAGGCCGGCATCAAGATTGCTATTGTTTCGGCTTCGCCGCGCGGCGTGATTGAACCGGTAGCTGACGCACTAGGCGTAGTTGACCTGGTGGTTTCCGGTGAAGACTCAGAGCTGGGCAAGCCCTGGCCGGACCCCTATGAACTAGCACTACACAAGTTCGGGGTAGGCCGCGCTAACGCAGTGGTGTTGGAGGACTCCATTAACGGGGTAGCCGCCGCCCGTGGCGGCGGCATCGCTGCTATGCAGATTTCACGTCAGCGCGCCTTTGCTACCGACCCTGGTATTTTGGTGGTGCCCGCAATTGCCGCAGTAGATCAGCCCCTAATCGAAGCCTGGCTGGACTCTTGCCGCCGCCGCGCCGTCGTCGGCTAAAAACGCCCTGAAAAACCGCAACTGCGGCCCCAGCCCCGACCAAAACTGGCGGCAAAACCGCAGCTAAACCCACTAACCAAACCGAACCAGACCTTAAGGCGGACCATGTCACTTACAGACCAGACCCTGCAAGAATTAGACCCTGAGATCGCAGCTATCCTTGACGCTGAACTGGAGCGTCAGCGCGACGGTTTAGAGATGATCGCCAGTGAAAACTTTGTGCCCCGCGCAGTACTGCAGGCCCAAGGCAGTGTGCTAACCAACAAGTACGCGGAAGGCTACCCAGGCCGACGCTACTACGGCGGCTGCGAGGAGGTAGACAAGGCCGAAAACCTGGCCATTGAGCGTGCCAAAGCTGTTTTTGGGGCCCAATGGGTCAATGTGCAGCCGCACTCGGGGGCTCAGGCTAACGCTGCCGTGTTGCACGCTCTGGCTCAGCCGGGTGACACCATTTTGGGCCTGAGCCTAGCCCACGGCGGTCACCTAACCCACGGCATGAGGATTAACTTCTCCGGCAAGGTTTACCGCGCCACCGCCTATGAGGTTGATCGCGAATCGATGCGCATCGAAATGGATCAGGTGCGCGCCGTGGCTAAGGCTGAAAAACCCAGCGTGATTATTGCTGGCTGGTCGGCTTACCCACGCCACCTGGACTTTGCGGCTTTCCGCGAGATTGCTGATGAGGTTGGCGCCGCCCTGTGGGTGGATATGGCGCACTTTGCCGGCCTGGTGGCGGCGGGGCTGCACCCCTCACCGCTGCCGTATGCGGACGTTGTTTCCACCACTGTGCACAAGACCCTGGCTGGGCCGCGTTCGGGCATGTTGCTGTCTAACCGGGGCGAGCAGTGGGGTAAGAAGCTCAACTCGGCAGTGTTCCCCGGCCAGCAGGGTGGCCCGCTGATGCACGTGATTGCCGCTAAGGCGGTGGCTATGAAGGCTGCGGGCACTGAGGAATTTGTGGACCGTCAGCGTCGCACCTTGCAGGGGGCGCAGCTGATCTCCCAGCGCCTGCTAGCCGACGACGTTAGCAGCGCCGGTATTCAGGTAGTTACCGGCGGTACCGATGTGCACCTGGTGCTGGTTGACCTGCGTGACAGCGCGCTAGACGGGCAACAGGCTGAGGATCTGCTGGCACAGATTGGCATCACCGTTAACCGTAACGCGGTGCCTTTCGACCCGCGCCCGCCGCGAGTAACCTCCGGCCTGCGTATTGGCACCCCGGCTTTGGCTACGCGCGGTTTTGGCGCTGGCGAGTTTGGTGAGGTAGCCGAGATTATTGCGGCTGTGCTTAAGGCTGGCGCCACTGATAGCGTCAGCCAGGAGCTGCTAGAGACGCTGCGCGGGCGGGTTACTAACCTGACTAAGGCCTTCCCGCTCTACCCGGGCCTGGTGCAGTGAGGGCGCCTTGGGCCGGTAGCGCGCGGGTGCTGGATGGCAAGCTGATTGCCGGCCAGATTAAGGCTGAGCTGCGCGCTAGCGTGGAGCAGCTGCGTGCGGCGGGGGTTGTGCCCGGCCTGGGTACGCTGCTGGTGGGGTCTGACCCAGGTAGCGTGAAGTATGTGGCCGGCAAACACGCCGACTGCGCCGAGGTGGGGATTAACTCTATCCGTGTTGATCTGCCCGCTGAGGCCACCCAGGCCCAGATTGAGGCGGCGGTGGATCAGCTAAATGCTGACCCTGCCTGCACCGGCTATATTGTGCAGCTGCCTTTGCCGCGCGGCATCGACACTAACGCCGTGTTGGAGCGCATTGATCCGGCTAAGGACGCTGACGGCTTGCACCCCACTAACCTGGGGCGCCTGGTGTTGCGGGTCAGTGGCCCTATTGATTCGCCCCTGCCTTGCACCCCGCGCGGCTGTATTGAGCTGCTGGTTCGCAACGGTATTTCCCTAGCTAACCAGGATATTTGCGTGGTGGGTAGGGGCGTAACTGTGGGCCGCTCGATTGGTTTGCTGCTGGGTAGGCGCGAGGTCAATGCCACGGTGGATATCTGCCACACGGGCACGCGTGATCTGGCCAGCCACACTCGCCGCGCAGACATCATTATTAGTGCCGCTGGTGTGGCCGGGATTATTACTCCCGATATGGTCAAGCCTGGCGCGGTGGTGCTCGATGTGGGGGTCAGCCGCGTGGTTGGCGCTGACGGTAAGGCCCGTATCTGCGGGGATGTGGCCGACGGCGTCGACGACGTAGCTAGTGCCCTGTCGCCTAACCCGGGCGGGGTGGGCCCCATGACTCGCGCGCTACTGCTAGCTAATGTGGTGGAAACTGCCCAGCGCCAGTTAGCTACTGCAAGCTAGCCGCTGACAGCTAGGCGTTACCAGTTGAAAACACCCGGCTACTTAGCGAGCTAGCTGCAACCGTCTTAATCAGATAAAGCCCTAAAGGCCAGCTGCAATGCTGGCCTTTAGGGTTTGTTGTAGCGGTGGTGCAGGTAGGAGGCGATTAGCGCGACCCCCACAAAGCACAGCGGCAGAGAAACTAGCCAAAGCGTAGTGGCCAGGTTGTTTAGTACGGGCAGCTGCGCCAGTAGCGGGCATAGCGCCGCAATTATGGTGATGGCCGCCCCCACCCAGAGCCGACGCCGCGAGCGCGGGGGAGTGTGGTAGTCCTCGTCGATGGGTAGGTCTTCAAAGGAGGCCTGGTGATGCTGTCGCATGCCTGCGATCCTACCGCGCTTTCGTGCAGGTTTTGCGCCCCCGGAGCTGGCCTGCGCCAACTTAGTTGCCGTATTTGAATTCGCCTTGGCGGCGTAGCAGTTCGGTTTGCACCTGGCTGAGCTCGCGCAGCTCCACATTGGTAACATGAGCCCAGCGTGGACCTCGCCCTAGCCAGGTGATGAACCTAGCCATTAGCTCACTGTCACCGGCGGCCCACACCTCAACTCGGCCGTCGTCGAGATTACGGACGCTACCGGAGAGCTGATATTTGAGGGCTTCTTGGTGGCAGCTGTAGCGAAAGCCCACGCCTTGCACGCGTCCACTGATATAGGCATGAATTCCGCGCATGTTTTGTTCCTTAGCTGGGTGGCTGGTTTGGGTTAATTATCGCGTTTAAGCGTGTACCTGGTTAAGCGTGCGCGCTGGGGGGTGGCGCCCCATTTGCTGCTCGCCCGCCGGGTCTACCACCCTGGTTAGGGCAAGCTTAGCTATTCTTGGTTTATGCGTATTGTTACCGTCAACGTTAATGGGATTCGGGCCGCTGCCCGTAAAGGTATGGGCCAGTGGCTGGAGCAAAGCGCCCCGCAGGTGTTGCTGTTGCAGGAGGTGCGCGCTGATAGCGAGATTGCGGCGGGTTTGCTGCCCGGCTATGAGGCCCACGTGTTGCCGTGCCGGATTAAGGGCCGCGCGGGCGTGGCGGTTGCGGTGCGTGAGGGTAGTGGCATCCAGGTGGCGCAGGTGCGCGACGGCGTGGCTCGCCCTGGTACTTTGGAGCCCGACGTCGATTCGGGGCGTTGGTTGGAGGCGGATTTGGTTTTGCCCGCTGGCCAGCAGCTGACGGTGGTTAGCGCCTATATTCACTCTGGTGAGGTGGGTACCCCCAAGATGGACCAGAAGTATGCCCACCTGGAGCTGGTTGATGAACGCATGAGCCAGCTGTTTGAGCGCGCTGCCTCTGGTGGGCCGCAGGCGCTAATGGCGGGCGATCTTAATGTGGTGCGTAGCGAGAAGGACATTAAGAACTGGAAGCCTAACCACAACAAGACTGCGGGCGTGTTGGATGAGGAAATCGCCCACCTGGAGGGTTGGTTTAGCCAAGGGTGGGTGGATGTGCAGCGCCAACTGGCTGGCCCCGATGCGCAGGGGCCTTACACTTGGTGGTCGCAGCGCGGTAAGGCTTTTGATAACAACACGGGTTGGCGTATTGACTACCAGGTGGCCACCCCGGCCCTGGCGAAGCAGGCACAAGATTTCAGTATTGGCCGCGCGCCAAGCTACGCCGAGCGTTGGTCAGACCACGCTCCGCTGGAGGTTAGCTACGACCTAGAAAGCTAGGCAGCCATCGCTGTGTACAGACCCGGGCGCAAAAATGCGCCCTGAGCCGGGTACCAACTAAACCTAAGCGCGCGCTGAGGCGCGCGCTTAGGTTTTACTGTTTTAGAAGCGGATGGCGTCAATGGGTTTGATACGCATAGCCACCCAGGCGGGGATGATACCTGCCAGGGCGCCCACGCCGGTGGCTGCAGCTAAACCAATTAGGGCAGCGCTGAAGGGGTAGGCGGGGGTGGGCACATCGGCTTGGATCCCCAAGATTGGGCCGAGCGGCACAAACCGTAGCGCCAGGATAGATATCGCAATACCCACGATGCCGGCCACCACCGTGGCCACCACTGATTCGAGCATGATTGAGAAGAAAATGCGCCAGCTGCTGGCCCCAAAGGCGCGGCGCACCCCGATCTCATGGATACGTTGACGCACTGTCACAATAGAGACGTTGATCAGCCCCAGCGCGCCTAGCACCATCATGAACACGCCGGCAGCGGATACCACCAGGGTGAAGGTGCGCATGGAGCTATTGCTGGCGCCAGTGTCAATATTGGAGTTGACTTGTACGGTTTTGGCGCCAAACTGGGCCCCAAATTCGCGTTTAGCTAGGGCCTGCATTTTGCTGACCTGCTCGCGTCCCACATACATATTTAACGTGGGTACGGGGGCGGTGGCGGCGTCGGTAAGGCTAGCTTCAAAAGGATCACGCAACACGTAGGCCTTATATTCCTTGGTGCACACCTGCTTGCCGTTTTCGTCGTCATAGCAGTTAGGTGAGTCTTTTTCCGCAGTGATACCCACAATCGTGAAGGAAGTGCGTGAAGGGGTGAAAGATTGCACTGTGAAGGGGGCGCTGAGGGTCTCAATGCCTAGTTCTTTAGCAAACGCCTTATTTACCACTATGGGGGTGGCCAGGTTTTTAGTGTCTGCCTGGCTAAACCAGCGCCCTTGCGACAGGCTTACCGGCACCACCTTGTTGTAGCTGGCACTGACCACGGTGGTGTTGACCCGTTGGGGGCCAAAGGGGAACATGAACCTGATGTTGGTTTCATAAGAGGTGGCGGCGGCCTGCACCTTGTAGCGTTTAACAAAGTCATTCATGGATTTAGAGACTTTGTGTGCCTGGGAGGCGCTGGCCTGCTGGGTTACCCCGCCCGCGCTGTCAGAGTTGGTGGCTTGGCCCTCGTCAGTGGTGTCGCTTTCACCGCTGCTGGGGCTTATCTGCACGCTAACTGTGCCGGGATAACCGGAGTAGCGGGCCATCTCGTTTTGGATGACTATGACTGAGACTTGCCCGAGGGCAATTACGAAGGTCATGGCGGCCACTGAGGCGGCTACACCCACCAGGGACAGCAGCACACGCAGTTTAGAGATACGCAGCTGGGTCCAGGCTTCAATGAGGGAACCAATGATTAGGCTCATGCCAGCCCCTGCCTGATATCGATGGGGTGCAGGCACCCGTCTGCTAACTGGTAGGCCATTTGGGCGCGGGCGGCTACAGCTAGATCGTGGGTGATCACGATTAGTGCCGCCCCGCTTTGATGGCACTGTTTTTCAAGTAGGTCCATAACACTGGCGGCGGTGTGTACATCCAGGGCGCCGGTGGGCTCGTCAGCCAAGATCACCTGGGGGCGGCGGCTTAGCGCGCGGGCGATAGCTACCCGCTGCTGTTCACCGCCGGAGAGACGCTCAATGGATTGATCTATTTTGCTTTCCAGCCCTACCGCTTCAAGCAGTTGCTTGGCACGGGTTTTGCGGGTCCAAAACTGTGAGCCGCTGGCGTAGAGCAGCGGGGTGTAGACGTTTTCGGTGGTGGTTAGCCCGTTGATGAGGTTGAAGGATTGGAAAATGAACCCAAATCCACCTCCGCGTACTTTGGCGCGGGCGGCCTCACCTAGCCGGTTAACGCTCGCCCCGTTGAAGCGGTATTCGCCGCTGGAGGGGGTATCCAACATGCCGATGATGTTGAGCAGGGTGGATTTACCAGTACCTGAGCGCCCCACAATGGCAATGTGTTGGCCAGCTTCAACGCGCAGGTTGATGTCGGTGAGGATTTTCAGTTCAGCGTCGTCAACTATGAAGGAGCGGGCGATTGACTCCAGCTCGATCAGCGCGCTCACTTAATTTCCTTACCGGCTGAGTCATAGCAGGTCCCGTCAGGGTCGCAGCTGTTGGGTTTGCCGGTTTTGTCTACGTCTTGGTCGGGCACGAACTGCAAGATGGAGTCGCCTTCTTTAAGCCCGGAGGTCACTACGATCTGGTTGCCGTCGTTAATGCCTAGTTTGACGGTGGTTTCTACGGTTTTGGTGGGCTTGGATGGGTCGGGCACAACCCACACCTTGCCGGTTGCGTAGTTGCCTTGCACGGCGGTTAGGGGCACGGTTAGGGCCCCTTTAGCTTCGCCGACGGCGATCGAGATGGTGGCTTTCAGGCCCGGGAATACTTTCTTGTCTGCGGGGACGGCGCAGCGTACCTGTACGGTGGTGGCGTCGCCGCTAGCGGCGTCGGCGGTATCTTTAGGGGCGGCAGTGGAGTTAGATGAGGAACTGGCTGTCCCAGTGCCAATTTTTAGGTTGCCGCAGGCAAACGGCGCCGGCCCGGATTTGATGGTGAGCGTGGCGCTGGTGGGGGCCTGGGTCAGCTGGTACTGCTGAGCAGCGCTGATGGTGCCGGTGGCGCTGTAGGTGCCGGTGGAGATGGAGGCGATGGAGGTGCCTACCGTGGTTTCTTGGTCTTTAATCACCGAGTAGTTGATGGTGCCGGTGGTGGGGGCGTAGACATCAATGTAGGTGACTTTTTCGGTGGTTTTGGGGGTGGTGTCAGCTTTGGAGTCCGAATCTGAAGAGTCACTAGATCCATTGGCCCCCTTAGAGTCACTAGATCCGTTTGTGCCGTTAGACCCATTAGAGCCATTGTCGGTGGTGGTTACGGTTTCGGTTTTCTTGATGGTCAAGATGGGTTCACCGGAGGTAACCGCAGCGCCGTTGTCAAAGTAGAGGCGCGCTACGGTGCCCACGGAGGTGGCTGGCACTTGGGTGGGGGCGTCGGCAACTACTTGGCCGTCAATGTCGACGGCGGATTTAACGTCAGCTTTGGTGACGGTAACTAGCGGGGTGCTAACTGAAAAACCTGTTTGCGCTGTGGTGGGCGTGGTTTGCTCGCTGTCTGGAAAGAATGCGAGTTTTACTAGTGCTGCTGTCACAACCAGGGCCAGCAGAACTTTTAAACTAGTTAGTAAGTAACGCTTCACAATGGGCATCCTTACCTGTTCGGGACGTAAGTACTAATGAGAATCTTACTTGATGGTTGGGCATGGGGATGTATCCCCACCTCAGAATAGTTGTCAAAGTTTCCCAGGATCCATGCAGAAACCAACTTTAATCTCATTTCCATAACGCGGCGATCAAGTTTTCTGGTCGTTTTTACGCCAAGTGCCACAGGCTGGTAACTGTGGTTAGATGATGATGGAGATTTAAGTGAAGCAGAAGCGTGTGTTGCGCCGAGGTTGGCTGCGCAAGTTTGCAGCATTGACGGCACTGGTTACTGCTGTGGCTGGTCTGAACCTGGTGGGCCCCCAGGAAGCTCAGGCTGCTAACAGCCCCTATGTGCCTGCCAGGTACCGCCTGGTGTGGAGCGATGAGTTTGAAGGCACCCAGCTAGACCGTAATAACTGGGATCCTGCCACTGGCGCCTGGGGTGACAATATGCAGATGGTTTACAAGGACCAGCCCCGCAACCTTTACGTTAAGGATGGCTCACTGCACCTGGTGGCCTACTACGAGAAGGGTGGCGTAAAGACTAACGTATGTGGTGGTCAGAAGGTTAAGACTGGCAAAAACTGTATTCAGAGCCGTCGTTACACCTCTGCCATGCTGCGCTCGCGCGACAAGAAGTACTTCAAGTACGGCTACTATGAGGCCCGTATCAAGCTGCCTAAGGGCCACTCTTCCTGGTCTAGCTTCTGGCTGCTGGCTCAGGACAAGACTTATGGGGACTGGCCGCACTCAGGTGAGATTGACGTCTTTGAATCCAAGGGTTACGACCCCCAGTTTGTGCAGTCCACTGCGCACTGGTTTAGCAAGGACAAGGGTAAGCGCGACCAGTCCAACAACTGGAACAAGAAGCACTTTGGAATTAACACCCAAGATGGCTACCACACCTACGGTCTGCTGTGGGAGCCCAATAAGCTGACCTACTACATTGACGGCGTAAAGACCCACGAAATCAAGGGCCCGCTGCGCGGTACTCACGCCAATGGCCTCATGCCCTTTGACAAGAACTTCTACCTGCTGCTTAACCACGGTGTAGGCGGTAACTTCCTGGAGGGACGCTACAACCAGGCTGGCGGTTACATCGAAAGGCAATATGTTAACGGTCAGGACATGAGTGTTGACTACGTGCGCGTATACCAGAAGAAGTGAGCACCTGCTTAGCGCTACTTAACTGGATACAGCTACAAGCTAGCGCCGCTAGGCGGCGCCTGCAAAGCAGCTACACACAATAGTGGTGGTGGCGCAGCCTTAAGGCTGCGCCACCACCACTTATTAACGCCTTTACAGGCGTATCCTGGAGGCAGCTTGTGAGGTTTTGATCTGAGGCGCCAATTTCTATGAACGAGTATGTTATGCAGTTAGAGCGTGAGCTCGCGCTTATTGAGAGAGGCTTCAAAGAAGAACAGCGGCGCGCGCAGGCTGACTACCACTCATTTGACCTAGAACATGCTAAGGCACTTGCCCACCTGGCTTATCGGTCCCAGGTTTACCAGGTGCGTATGTATGCAGTATTCCTGCTGGGACACCTGTCACAAGAGGAAGAGATTTTAAACTTCCTCAGAGATGAAGTCTCCAAGGATGACAGTTGGAGGGTTCAAGAGGTTCTTGCCAAAGCCGTCGATGAGTTCTGTGCGACCAGGGGATATGAGCAAGCGCTGAGTGTTATCGACCAGTGGTTGAATGATGCTCGCCCACATGTGCGGCGAGCCGTTACTGAAGGTTTACGGATTTGGACGAGTCGTCCGTACTTCAGAGATAACCCATGTGAAGCAATCGAGAGGCTATCGCGGCTTCGAAGTGATAGCAGCGAGTACGTTCGCAAGTCTGTGGGAAATGCCTTGCGGGATATTAGTAAGAAATTCCCAGACTTGGTTGCAGCGCAGTTGGGCACGTGGAGCTTGCAAAGCCGGGAAGTAAAGCAAGTACATAGCCTGGCAAGCAAGTTCATCAAATAGTACAGTTCTCAACCGGCACGGCTTCGTTAATTGCCTGCTGCAAGGCTGCAGGCACATGCGTATCCGTGTGGACTTCAGCAGGAAAACCGGTTAGCTCGCTTGTGTATGCAGCGATATCCGCCAACTCAAACAGTGATAAATCACGGCTCGGAGTACCGATCAGATCAATATCCGACTCGAAGCCATCCGTTCCCTGAACGATAGAGCCAAAGACACGCAGAGCCTCAAGGCCTCGTTCCTTGGCGTAGCTACCGATCGAGGAAGCATGGCGGGCCAGTGGTACAGAGGGCCGATAGTCTGCCATACGCAAGATACGCTCAAGCATTTCAGTAGACACAGCCCGCTTACCAGACTCAATCTGTGCAAGGGTTGACTGACTCATTCCGGTCAACCCCGCCAACTCTGCCTGCGTAAGAGACGCGTCCCTGCGTGCCTCACGTACCAGGGACGGCGCATCTTCCCGCCGAAACCGAGCCATAAATCCATGATAGTGCACGTATGCACTATTACGGAGAGCTCGATTAGCTCGATTCAGTCTAAGCCGCCGGCTCCCGGGCCGGGCTCAGCCTGCAAAAAGGCCGGCTCGCGGTAACCAGCCTTAGCGAAAGCCTGCGCAATAGCCCGGGCTACCTGCTCCAACTCCTGGGTACGCACCAAGGCAATAGCAGAGCCACCAAAACCACCGCCAGTCATACGCGCCCCAATAGCTCCAGCAGCGCGGGCTGCCTCAACCGCCGTATCCAACTCGCCTACAGTCACTTCATAGTCATAGCGCAGCGAGTCATGCGAAGCATTCATCAACTGGCCAACCTCAGTCAGTGCGGCTGCATCAGTTAAATCTTGAGTTTGCAGCAGCTCAATGAGCTTTTCCGTACGCTCAATCTCGCTAACCACATGGCGTGTACGGCGTACCAAAGTGTCCACCTGCTGCTCTAGGCCCTGCTCGCGAGCGCTTTGCGCCAGCAGCTCCAGGTTGTAGTCAAGCTGCTCAGGATCCAAATCAGCCAAAAGCTCCACTTCCAACAGCTTTGCAGCCTGCTCACAGCTACTGCGTCGCGCCGCATACTGGCCGTCAACCAGCGCGTGCGGGGCGCGAGTGTCAATCACCAACAGGCTCAAACCTGACTCGCTCAAGTTAAAAGGCACCTGCTTGGCTGAAAAATCAGTGCAATCTAGCGCCAAAGCATGCCCGGCGCGGCATCGCAGCGACGCCGCCTGATCCAGCCCGCCAGTAGGGGCGCCAGCAATCTTATTTTCGGCCAAGCAGCACAGCCGAGCTAGGCGCTCGCGGCCCACATCCGAGGGGTTATCAGTTGGACCAGCCAAAGCCAGCCCGGCGACGTCGTCGAGAGCTACCGCCACCGCGCATTCCAAAGCGGCAGAAGAAGACAAACCCGCCCCCAGTGGTACGCAAGATTCTAGAGCAATATCGAAGCCGGGCAGCGGGCCCAAGCCGTCTTGCTCCAGCGCCCAAGCCACGCCCACCAGGTAAGCGGCCCAGCCACTGACCTCACCGTTTTTGCCTTTAGGGGCCACCTGATCCAAATCCAAGCTCACCACATCGCTAGGATCAGCTGAAGAAACCAGGCGTACCAGGCGGTCAGGGCGCCGGCGCAAAGCCACAAAAGCGCGGTGCGGTAAGGCGATCGGGAAGGCGAGGCCGCCGTTGTAGTCAGTGTGTTCGCCAATAACATTGACGCGCCCAGGGGCTTGCCACACCCCCTCAGGCTGGCTGCCAAAGGTAGCCACAAACAAATCTGTGGCACCCTTAGCGCCCTGACTAAAGCTTAAAGCGGGCAGGTTTAGCATCTTTGCTCCTTCATATATGGTCAGTCCACGCTAGTAGTTAGCCTGCACTAGTAGTTAATCCGCAATGGTCAGCGTAATGCCGTGGTCTTCCAGGCGGGCCACGGTCTGGGGCTCAGGTGAGCGGTCGGTGATCAAAACATCCAGGTCATCGAGGGAGCAGAAGCATTGCAGTCCGAGCGCGTCCCACTTGGAGACATCCATAACCGCCACCGTGGTGCGCGCACAACGCACCAGCGCACGGTTAGTGGCAGCCTCAGACAGGTTCGGGGTCATCAAACCTACGCGTGCATCGAAAGCGTGAGTACCCATAAACGACCATTCCACGCGTAGCGAAGAGAGCGCATCAATCCCGGTCAGCCCCACCAAGGCGGCAGAGGGGGTGCGCTCGCCGCCAATCAAAATCACTGTGGGGGCGGGGTGGCCCTGCTCGCGGGCCGTATCTGCGGCGTCGAACAGCAAATTAGCTGCCGGCAGCGAGTTAGTAATGATGGTTAAAGTTGGAAAATGTTCCAACTCAGTTAGCGCGCGTGCCACTGCCAAAGTGGTGGTGCCTCCCGAGAGGGCCAAAGAATCCTGGGGGCGCACAAGCTTAGCGGCAGCTAGTGCAATCTGGCGTTTTTCATTGGTATGCTGCTCAGATTTAGTGGCAAAGCGCGGCTCCATAGAGCTAGGCCCAGCGGCTACCGCGCCGCCGTGGACGCGCTCTACCAGACCGGCGCTAACCAGCTCGGTAATGTCGCGGCGCACAGTCATCTCAGAGATGCCCAGTGCCTCAACTACTTCTGCCACGCGCACGCCACCGTTGCGCGTAACTAAATCCATGATGAAGTCCTGGCGTTGGCGGGCCAGCATGGGGGTTGCGGTATTGTCACTCACGGTAGATATTTTGCCATATTGTTGCTTCTTGTTGGCTTTATAAGCGCAAAGGGTTTGACTTATCTGGGTTCTTGGTTAGGGTCGAAGAGGCAACATATAATGCCCTAGGAATGCGGCCTTAATGCATGTGTCTAAGCCTCGTTAACGTGCAAACAGTGACGAGCTGAGCGTATCTATGGGCACAGTCAAATCCCGAGGAGTGATGCAAATGGCTCTAGCTGTTGAGTCGGAAATTGGTCGCCTAGAACAAGTTATCTTGCACCGCCCTGGTGACGAGATGAAGCGCCTGACCCCACAAAACAAAGACGACCTGCTCTTTGACGACATTTTGTGGCTAGCCGAAGCGCAAGAAGAACACGATAAATTCGCAAACGTACTGCGTTCACGCGGCGTCGAAGTACTTTATATGCAAGACCTGCTGGCCCAATCGCTAGACAACAGCGAAGCCCGCACTCACGTACTAGAAAACACCTTCACCCCGGCCACCTTCGGCCCGCTAGCTGTAGACAACATTCGCAGCCACTTCAGCACCCTGCCCAGCGAGGAACTCGCCCGCATTTTGGTGGCCGGCCTAACCAAGAACGAGCTACTAGAAAACACTAGCGTCCCCTCCTCAGTAGTAATTGCTGGCATGGACGGCGACGATCTAGTCCTAGAGCCGCTGGTAAACCACCTCTTTACCCGCGACACCTCCTGCTGGATCTATAACGGCGTATCCATTAACTCCATGCGCCTGCCGGCCCGACGCCGTGAAACCGTTAACTACCAGGCGATCTACCGTTGGCACCCGCTGTTTGCTAACGAAGAATTCCCCGTATTTAACTTTGGTTCCATGGACGGCACCGGCGCCGTCGAAGGTGGAGACGTACTGATTATCGGTAACGGCGCAGTACTAATTGGTCTAGGTGAACGCTCCACCACCCAAGGTGTAGAAATCCTAGCTAGCAAACTGTTTACCTCAGGCAAGGTAAACCGAATTGTGGCCCTAGACATGCCCAAAGTGCGCTCGCAGATGCACTTAGACACGGTCATGACCATGATCAACCAGGGAACCTTCACTAAATACGCGGGTCTGGGTATGCGCCCCTCCCTGGTGATCACCCCCGGGCATGACCCCCAGCACCCGGCTATCGTCTCCCACCCAGCTGAAGACATGCACCATGTCATCGCTCGCGCCCTGGGCCTAGCCGACATTGAGGTGCTAACCACCCCGCAAGACTCCCTGGCTGCCGCCCGCGAGCAGTGGGATGACGCAAACAACTGTCTAACCATTTCCCCCGGCACCGTAGTCACTTACGAACGCAACGTAGCCACCAACACCTACCTACAAAGTCGCGGCCTGGAGGTACTCACCGTACCTGGCAGTGAACTCGGCCGTGGTCGTGGTGGCCCGCGCTGCATGAGCTGCCCGACCCTGCGCCAGCCGGTCTAAGTCCAGTTGGTGGCCCGCCAATCGGGCCACCGAGCGGGCATAACCGGCTAACCACCCGCCCGGGCGTTAAAGGCCAAGCGCCTGGCGGCGTCGTCGTAAAAAACTGGCCACAATCCACCCCTAGACCAATCCAAACCCTCTAAAGCCAAAGAAACGGAGAAGCCACTCATGGCATACCCCCTGCACGGTCGTTCCTTCCTGCGCGAACTAGACTTCACCCCCGAAGAGTGGCGTGGCCTGCTAAACCTGGCCGCTGAACTCAAGGCTGCTAAGAAGGAAGGCCGCGAGGTTCAGCACCTCAAGGGCAAGAACATCGCCCTGATCTTCGAAAAGACCTCCACCCGTACTCGCTGCTCCTTCGAGGTTGGCGCCTACGACCAGGGAGCCAACGTAACCTACCTGGAGCCCACCGGTTCACAGATTGGTCACAAGGAATCCGTAGCCGACACCGCCCGCGTACTAGGCCGCTTCTATGACGGCATTGAATACCGTGGCGACAAGCAGTCCAACGTAGAGCAGCTAGCCCAGCTTTCTGGCGTGCCCGTATGGAACGGTCTAACCGACGACTGGCACCCCACTCAGATGCTGGCCGACCAGCTGACCATGATCGAGCACTCTGACAAGCCCCTAAACGAGGTAGCTTTCGCCTACCTAGGCGACGCGCGCAACAACGTAGCCAACTCGCTGCTAGTTTCCGGCGCCATGATGGGCATGGACGTGCGCATGGTGGCCCCCACCGAGCTACAGAACTCTGACGAGGTAGTTGAGGCCGCCCGCGAAATCGCCAAGACCACCGGCGCCCGCATCACCATCACCGACAATGTAGAAGAAGGCGTTAAGGGCGTTGACTTCCTCTACACCGACGTGTGGGTATCCATGGGTGAGCCCAAGGAAGTTTGGGACGAGCGCATCAAGCTGCTACTGCCCTACCAGGTCAACGCGCAGCTGGTAGCCAAGACCGGCAACCCCAACGTGAAGTTCCTGCACTGCCTGCCCGCCTTCCACGACCTGAACACCACTGTGGGCCGCGACATTTACGAAAAGACCGGCCTGGACGCCCTTGAGGTTACCAACGACGTGTTCGAAAGCGACATGAACATCGCCTTTGACCAGGCCGAAAACCGTATGCACACCATCAAGGCCGTTATGGTGGCCACCCTAGGGGAGTGACCTTTGCGCATTGTGGTTGCCCTGGGCGGTAACGCCCTGCTGCGTCGCGGCGACAAGCCCGACGCCGACATCCAGATTGCTAATGTGCAGCTAGCTGCGGCCCAACTGGCTAAGCTGGCTAACGAGCACGAGCTGATCATCACCCACGGTAACGGCCCCCAGGTGGGCGTCTTGGCCCTGGAAAGTGCCAATGACGAGCGCCTCAGCCGCGCCTACCCGCTAGACACGCTGGGCGCTGAAACCCAGGGCATGATCGGCTACTGGCTGCTGCAAGCCATGCAAAACGCCCTGCCGGGGCGCCAGGTGGCCACCATGGTGTGCCAAACCCTGGTGCTCTCTGGAGACCCCGCCTTTGCCAACCCCACCAAGTTTGTGGGTGAGGTTTATGACGAGGAAACCGCCAAGCGCATTGCTCGCGAGCGCGGCTGGGTAGTTAAGGCCGACGGCGAGCACTTCCGTCGCGTGGTGGGTAGTCCCGCCCCGCAGCGGGTGATTGAAACCCGCCTGATTCGCAACCTGGTTAACTCTGGGGCAGTGGTGATTTGCGCCGGCGGTGGTGGCGTGCCCGTGATCCGTAACGAAAAGGGTCAGCTGCAAGGTGCCGAGGCGGTTATTGACAAGGATCTAACCGCTGCGGTGCTAGCTGAGGACCTGGAAGCCGATGCGCTGATTATCCTCACTGATGTAGACGGTGTCTATGAAGGTTATGGTACTGCCCAAGCTCGCATGGTTAAGCGCGCCACCCCAATGCGACTGCGCGAAATGGGTCTGCCCGCTGGCTCTATGGGCCCCAAGGTGGAGGCAGCTTGCCGTTTCGTGGAGCTGACCGGGGATATGGCTGCAATTGGCCGCCTGGAAGATGCGCTAGATATCATCGCTGGTCACAGCGGCACGATTGTGACCCCTGGCGGTAACTATGGTGGTCCTGGGGATTTGCGTCCCCCGGGTATGGGCCGTATCTAGTGTTAGCAGCGATCCGTAAAATTGTGGTGGCCTGTAAAGCGGTTTATGCCCGCTGGCAGGCCACCACGTTTGGCCGGGCCTATGCGCGTTTTAAGGCTGAGCGTGGGACGATTTTGGCGGCCGGTATTGCCTATACCGGCTTGGTCAGCCTGTTTGCGGCGTTGACGCTTGTGGTTTCCTCGCTGCTGCAGCTTTCGGACATGTTTCCGGCTTGGCGTGCGGCCATGGTTAAAATGCTTAGTCAGGCCCTGCCGGGGGTTATTTCTGATGGCTCTAGCTCGGGGCTGGTGCGTTTGGACCAGCTGGAGCTAAATCAGGGTATTGGGCTAGCCACTTTTATTGGTACGGTGACGCTGGTGGCTACGGCCCTGGAAATTCCGGCGGTTTTGCGCGGCGGGGTGCGGGCAATGTTTTCAGCCCCGGTTTTGCGCGCAAATTTTGTGGCTTTGCGTTTGCGCGACGCCGCCATGGTACTGGTGGTGGTTATTGGGGTGAGTGTGAGCTCAGCGGCCCTGGCTTTGGCTGTGGCGCTGCACGCCCAGCTTGATAGTTACCTGCATATTCCTGGCTCCACTACGCTGTTGCAACTGTTTGCTTATGGGCTGGGTTTTATTGTCGACGGCGGCGTGTTAACTGCAATAGTTATACTCGCCAAGGTTGAAGTGCGCCGGCGAGTATTACTAATTGGCTCTCTTGCCGGAGCCACCGCGATGACAGTGCTGCGCCTGGCAGGTAGCCAGGGCTTAATCTCTGGCACTGTAAATCCGCTGCTAGGCTCGTTTTCGACGGTTGTGGTGCTGCTGATTTGGATGCATGCAGCGGCCATGGTGTTGCTTTATACCAGCGCCTGGATGGCGGTTGCTACTAAAGAGAAAAGCACAGCTGAAACTATTGAGGGTGGCGCGGCTTTAACAGCCAGCTAAACCCGCTAGGCTTGGTCTATGACCCAAATCCACGCCATCATCCCTGCCGGTGGAGCCGGCACCCGCTTATGGCCACTTTCACGTCGTGAGCGTCCGAAGTTTCTCCTCGATCTGACCGGCGCTGGCCGCTCCCTGCTGCAGGGGACTGTGGCCCGCCTGGATCCGGTATCTGACTCGATCACCGTGGTAACCGGTATCGCCCATGTAGCTGCGGTAGCTGATCAGTTACCGCAGCTTGACCGCGAGCAGCTAATTGCTGAGCCGGCCCCGCGTGACTCTATGGCCGCTATTGGCCTGGCGGCGGCTGTGATTGCTAACCGTAATGGTCGTGACGCTGTGGTGGGTTCTTTTGCTGCCGACCAAACTATTGCTGATGAGGCTGCTTTCCACACGGCTGTGCGTGAGGCTGCTGAGCTGGCACTGGCCGGATATGTGGTCACCATTGGGATCGAAGCTAGCGGTCCTTCTACTGCTTTTGGTTACATTCACTGCGCTGAGCCCATTACTGTGCCCGGCGCCCCCAGCGGTCGCGCGGTGGCTGGCTTTACGGAAAAGCCAGACGCTGAGACTGCCGCCGCCTACCTGGCTAGCGGCGACTACCGCTGGAATGCGGGCATGTTTGTGGTTAAGGCCGGGGTTTTACTAGACCACCTGGCCACCACCAAGCCGGCTCTGGCTGCAGGTATTGAGGCTATCGCCAAGGTTTGGGACACTCCGCAGCGCGAAGAGGTACTGGCCTCCACCTGGCCGGGCCTGGAAAAGATCGCCATTGACCACGCTATTGCTGAGCCGGTGGCGGCCGCTGGTGGCGTGGCAGTGGTGCCGGCCGCTATGGGCTGGGATGACGTAGGTGGCTTTGATGCCCTCATTGAGTTGATCCCGGCCGCTAAGCAGGGCACTGGCGCGGGGGTTAAGCAGCTGGATCTATCTGGCGCCACCCAGGTGCGTAATGTAGATTCCGACGGCGCCCTGGTGGCTAGCTCTGCCGGGCGTCTAGTGGCCTTGCTGGGCGTACCCAACCTGGTGGTTGTGGACACCCCTGACGCCCTACTGGTGGCAGACCCGGCCCACGCTCAGCAGGTTAAGGCAATTGTTGACGGCCTCAAGGCAGACGGCCAAGAGAAGCTGGTGTAACACAAGTGCGAGGCAGAAAGTGCCGCCGCCCCGGTTGTGGGCGTAATGCGGTAGCTACGTTGACCTCCAACTATGCGGACTCAACTATTGTGATTGGGCCGCTGTCGGTGGAGGCCGATCCACAGGCCTATGACCTGTGCGAGGTGCACGTGGAATCTTTCACGGCTCCGCGCCAGTGGCAGGTGGTGCGTCTGGTGACCGAGTTTGAGCCGGCCCCGCCCACCCCAGACGATCTAGACGCGCTAGCTGAGGCGGTGCGGGCGGCGTCGCGACGTTCACCTAAACGCTCTGAAGCAGTAGACCGTGCCCGTAGCTCTATGCCGGCGGATCTACGTAACCCGCGCTCAGACACAGAGGTAACGCGTCGTTCGCATCTGCGCCTGTTAAAGGGCGAAAAGGAGGGCTGATGAGCCAGATTGCCCCTTGGCTACGTGAGTTGCTGCGTGACCCGGTGGATGCTTCACCGCTAACCGACGCCGATCACATGCCCCCCACGGTGCTGCTGGTGCCCGGGCATGGCTCCCTCCAGGTAGCCCCTGGCTCTGGCTCTCAGGTGCAGGTACAGGCCCCTGGCGCCGACTACTACCTGGTTAACCGCGAAGCTACGCGAGCCTACCCGGTGCGTGACGGGGTAGCTATGCTGCTGCCGCGCTAAAAGCCGCCAGTATCTACCCCTAAGCGCCAGCCCCTAGCATCAAGCCAACGCCGGGAAGTAAAGAAGTAAAACTGTCTGCGCTCATCGGCTCGGCGCCAAACGCAAGCCGGCCGACCACCTTGGTCGGCCGGCTTAGTTATAGGGTGCCTAAACCATAAGGAAGCTGCGCTGCCGCTGCCTGTTGCTGCTGGTGGCGCCGTTCGCGTTGCAAATTCAAGAAATACTCCCGGTCACGTCGCTCCACCAAAACCGCCGCCAGTAGCCGCTCCGGATTCGTGTGCGGCGGGGGTGGGGGAGAAACCAAACCAGAGACCTGATCAGCTAAAGCCTGCCCCAGGGAGGCGCGGCTGCGCAGATCCAAGCTGGAGGCGCGCTGCAAGAAGGTATAAGCCGAAAGCGACAGGTGGGTGGGCAGTTCGCGAATATCTGCCCCGCGAGCCCAATAACGCAGCTCAGGGGGCATGATCAGCACCGGTGGAGAGGTAATAATGTTGTCCTCCTGGGCGGCATAGGTACCCGCCAGTATGTCACCAACACGCTTGGAACGCTTAGAAAACAGCATTACCACCACGGCCACTATCGCGGAGGTAAACAGCACTTCAAAGGGAGCACAGATAGCCCGCACAAAGCTCTGATAAGGGTGAGCCGGGCCGCCGTCGTCGCGCACAATCCGCAAGCCCATAACTAACCGGCCCAAACTACGCCCCCGGCTGAGCACTTCCACCAGCCACGGCATGAAAATAAGCCAAAAAGCCAGCATCAGCGCCACGCTGGTTGCCAAAACCGCCGCAGACACAGTCGATTGGTTAACGGCGCTGTACAAAAGCCGCAGAGAGAACGATAAACCCAGGAAATACACGGCATAGTCAATCATTGCTGAGCCCACGCGGGTAGGCAAATACGCCGGGGCGATATCAACCACCACGCCTTCACCAGTGATAACCTGCTCAGGGACGATCATTCTTTCCGATGAGCTGTTCAAAGTCTCCACAAGAAAAGAGTACCCGGGTGGATATAGATGCGCTGCGCCAATCTCATAAAGACCAGTGGGAACGTCTGGGCAAGCTAGCCAACAAACGCATTCTCAGCGCCAAAGAAACCGATGAGCTGATCTCGCTTTACGGTCAGGTAGGCCAGCAGCTTTCCGCTGTACGCAGCCAAGCCCCCGACCCTGACGCAATTGTGGAGCTCAGCCGTCTACTGGCGCGAGCACGCGGACGCATTGGCTACCACCAAGATGCGCGGGCCACAAATGTACGTCGCTTCGTGACCGTCACCATGCCCATGGGGCTATATAAGGCGCGCTGGTTCTCAGTTGGGGTGATGGTAGCGTCCCTGGCAGTATCGCTGATCTGTGCGCTGTACCTGCTCAACAATATGACGGTTTTTGACCTCCTGGTTCCTCCGGCTACGCGCCGCTCTATTGCCCAAAGTCAATTCGTGGGTTACTACTCTCAGTACGCCCATTCAGAGTTTGCCTCCCAAGTGTGGACCAATAACGCCCGCGTGGCCGCCATCAGCATCATTAGCGGCCTGACCGGTATTTTCCCGATCTTGGTGCAATGGCAAAATGCCTTAAATGTAGGGATAATGGGTGCGGTAATGAGTGAGCAGGGCGAAATCGGTAAATTCTTTGCCTACATAAGCCCCCACGGCCTGCTAGAACTTAGCTGCGTATTTATGAGCGGCGGGGTGGGGCTGCGCCTGTTTTGGACCATGCTGGTGCCCGGCAGGCGCACTCGCGGCCAAGCCCTAGCCCAGGAGGGGCGCGTGCTGGTTTCAGCGGTTATCTCCCTAACTGCCGCCTTGGCTGTGGCCGGGGCTTTGGAAGGCTTTGTGACCCCTTCGGATCTGCCGCTGTGGATCAAGATTACGCTGGGGGCCAGTGCGGCTGTGGGCTTGTGGGCTTATACCTTCATTTTGGGGCGCCGTGCGGCTTTGCAAGGCGACGACGGCGACTTGGACCCAAGCCAAATCGGCGCTTACGCTGCCCAAGCCTAAACCTACAGCCTACCCCCCAGGCCTAAAACATTCAGGCCCGCTCCCAAACATTTAGGCCCACCCTGATAGGGGTGGGCCTAACTATATGCCTGCGGCCGCGCAGCCGAGCGAAATATAAACTGCGCTGTGGCTCCGTAAGGCTGCGCCGCTCTAGAGACGGCCAGCGGCCTTAAGAGCCAGGTAAGTGTCAGCCAAAGCCGGCGCCAAAGTGGCCGGAGTGGCTTCCACTACCTCAATGCCCAGACGCTTTAGCTGACTGCATGCCTGGTTAGTTTCTAGTAGCGTGCGCTCAGCGGCGGCAGCCTGATAAGCCAGGTCAGCGTTGTCACGCTCATGGGTCATCTGCTCAATTTGCGGGTTTATGGCGCTAGCAAAAATAAGCGTGTGCTTATGGGCAATCATGGCCAGCACATCAGTTAGGGCCTGATCGTGGCTTACCGCCTCAAGGCTGCTAAGCAAAACCACCAGGGCATGTTGACTTAGGCGCTGGGAGGCCGCCAAGTTAAGCGCCGGCGCTGACAGCTCACCCAGATACGGCTCCACATCAGCTAGCTCATTAGCCATGGCAGCAATCAACTCACCTGACTTCTTACCGGCGATCCAGGCCCGGCGCCTAGTGTCTAGCGCCATTACCTCCACCCGGTCACCAGCCGCACTAGCTAGGGCAGAAAGCAAAAATGAGCTATCAATGCCCACATCTAAACGCGTGCCCTCCTCCATGCGGGTGGCGCTGTGGCGAGCACTGTCAATAATGATCAGCACATGCCTATCACGCTCAGGGCGCCAGGTACGCACCACAACTTCGCCGCGCCGCGCCGTCGAACGCCAGTCAATGGAGCGCACGTCGTCGCCGGGAACATACTGACGCAAAGAATCAAATTCTGTGCCCGCCCCACGCACCATAACCGCGCTGCGCCCATCCATTTCGCGCAGCAGATTAAGGCGTGAAGGCAAATGTTTGCGTGAATTAAACGGCGGCAGCACCTGTACATGTGCCGGCGCTACCAGGGAACGTTGGCGCCCAGCCAAGCCCAGCGGCCCAAGCGAACGCACAGTGGCGTAGTCAGCCCGGCGTTTGCCTCTGCGTTTAGGCTGCAGTTGCGTAGTAAAACGTCGTCTTTCACCGGGGCCCAAATTGAACTGGTAAAAGTTATCGCTAGCCCCGGCGCTAGGTACCCAGGCGTCATGCAGGCTCCCGCGCATAGCGCGCTTGGCAGTGTTAGTGATCGTAATACGCGAGGAGCTGGGCTGGCCTAAACGCACAGTGGGGCCATTTTCACGCTCCACCCTAAGCTCCAGGGGTTTTGGCGCCAAAAAGGCATCCAGCAGAGCCAGGCAGATCACCGCCAGGTCCCAAGTCAAGGCTGCGCGCGTGGAAAGAAAAACCAGCAGCAAACACGGGGCCAGCAGCAAAGCCAGCCGTTTAGAGGCAAACATGCATTTACCTCAGCGCGGGACCGCAACCATACGTAGCACGCCGTCGATAACCGAAGCGGCACTGACCCCTTCAAGCTCAGCTTCAGGACGCAGCTTAATGCGGTGACGCAAGGTGGGCAGGGCAAAGTTTTTGACGTCGTCGGGAGTGACAAAAGAGCGCCCGTTAAGCCAAGCCCAAGCCCGCGAAGTAGCCAGCAGGGCGGTGGCTCCACGCGGGGATACCCCCAGTGACAGCGACGGCGAAACCCGCGTAGCCCGCACCAAATCCACAATATATGCGGTCACCTCAGGGCCAACACCAACCTTGGCCACCTCACTGCGGGCCAGGCTCAGATCCTGGGCGTTAGTAACTGCCTGCAACCCGGCGCTAACTAGGTCACGCGGGTTAAAACCGTTGGCGTGGCGGGTGAGTACCTCAATTTCAGTGTCGCGTTCAGGTAGCGGCAGCACCAGTTTCATTAGGAAACGGTCCAGCTGCGCCTCAGGTAGGGGATAGGTGCCCTCATACTCAACCGGGTTTTGGGTGGCAATAACCATGAAAGGCTCAGGCAAAGCCCGAGGCGTGCCGTCAATAGAAACCTGGCGTTCCTCCATTGCCTCAAGTAAAGCCGCCTGAGTTTTGGGGGGAGTACGGTTAATTTCGTCAGCCAGCAGCAAGTTAGTGAACACCGGGCCCGGGCGCAAAGAAAACTCGGCGGTGCGCGAGTTGTAAATTAGCGAACCGGTTACGTCACCAGGCATCAGGTCCGGGGTGAACTGGATACGTTTAGTGTCTAGCTCCAACGACGCCGCCAAAGCCCTAACCAGCAGGGTTTTAGCCACCCCGGGCACGCCCTCAAGCAGTACGTGACCACCCGCTAGCAGGGCTACCACTAGGCCGGTGACGGCGGCGTCTTGACCCACCACAGCTTTAGCGACCTCGCTGCGCACCGCTGCCAGGCGGGCCTGGGTGGGAACGCTATAGTCTAGGTTTTCAGCGCTCATAGTGCTTTACCTCTTCTTCTAATTGTTCAAGGGCTTGGCTTAGCTGAGTCAGTTCTACTGCACTTGCTGGCTCGGGCCCATAGAGTATGTATTCAATTTCTTTAGCTGTGCGGTTGCAGGCCATAGATACCGTTTGCACTACCAAAGTGGCGTCAGCATTTGGGGCAATCCCCAGGCGCCGGCCGAGCCTAATAATGGTGGCTATACGCAAAATACGGCCACTATGCTCACTGGCTCTAGCTCGCTGATACAGTCCGGCGCGTCCCATCGTGGTTTCGGTGCCTTGCGCGACTACCGGCAGTGGCTCATTAACAATCCGGCCTTGGCGCCGGCCCACAATGAATGCCCACACCAATGCCAATAGACCAAACTGCCACATTAATGGCACCAGCCAGGATGGGTAGGGTTTAAGCTGCTGATCCGAATTAAATGAGTCAGCATTTTCGGCGTTATAAAAAGCTACTTCGCTGCCCCGCCCGGTGGCATAAAGTGCCAAGGCTGCGTTGTCATCTTTGTCTAGGTACTTGTTGGTAACTAGCTCTGGATTAGTGATGATGCGCAGGGTTTTGCCTGACTTTAAGGGCAGTTCTAGGTAGCCGTAGCCGTCGGCATAAGCGAAACACAGCTGGGCTGGGCCACGGCCCAGGTACTGGCTATCGGCCAGCGCCTGCGGGTCACGCACTATTATGGCGTTTCCGGTTGCGCTGATGGTTTGGGCTTTGGCGGTTATAGAGCAGGTGCCGCGAGAGGCAGGTTTATCGTTATAACCTTGCTGCAGTTCCAAGCCGCTTTCAGTCAGGGACTCAAGCAGGTAGTAGTTGAAGCCAACTAGGGTGATATCAGCGTTTGAGGTAGCTAGTAGAGTCTCAAAGTCGTTATTTTGTAGCCGGCCAGCATTAAAGATGGTTACCGGTTTGCCCTGCTGGGCAGCCTCGATAGCCTTTGCAGCTGAGGGCACCTGGTCCACTGAGACGTCATAGTGGTCATTGAGCACCTGCGCTAAAGCCCGCACCCCATCGGAGCTAACGCTGTGGATGTCGTAGGGCTCTTTAGTGAGTTCCTCTTTCATGGAGGCATAGATAACCATGCCTGCCAGCAGCAAGCTAAGTGTGATTGCCAGTAGCTTCCAGCCTTTAAATCCGCTCTTTTTAGAGTTGGCAGTGGCTTGTGCGGGGGTTGTTTGTACACTCATCGCCGCCTACCTTTAGTGGCGTAGGGGTTAGACGCATATGGGTTAACATCCAGTGGGCCAGCTGAGCCGTGAGTTAACTCCGGGGTGAGGTTATGGGCGCTTTGGTGGGTTATGCCCGGGGTTTTGGTGACGGTGACGGCGAAATCACGCATCCACTGATCATCGCTAGGGCCGGTTTCTTCGTGGCCATAGCGAGCCCGGTCAAACAGGTTAGCGGCGTAAGCAAAGCTCTCGTTTAGGTTTGGCATTACCTGGGCCCCAAGCTGACCGGCCTCCTGAGCGGTCATGCCTGGATAATCTTCCAGCAAGGCGCGCTCGTCTAGGGAGCGGATAATGGCACGGAAACGGTCTACGACGGCGCTTACCCAGTCACCGGCGGCAGCCGCCTTATTGGCGCTAAGCGTGAGCATACTGGCGTCACGTTTATCGTCAAAAAGCGCTTTTGATTTGCGTTTACGGCGTGCCAAAGTGATTTTTGTGGCCAAGTAGAGCAGCAAAGCTATCAGCGCCACAAAGATCAAAAAGGTAAGCAGCTCTCCAACCCATTCAGGTAAACCCAAATTTAGTTTAGCTTTACTTAGTGTGGAGTCCAGCCATTTAAATAGCTTTTCTAAAATGTTTTGTTTAGGTTTATAAGCTATTTTACTGAGCTCATGGTGGGCTTGTTGGCGTGCTTCATCTGGGCTTGGAGTGGGTTGACTCCAAGCCGGTAGAAGGGCAAACTTCCAGATTAAATTCATTGTGCCTGTTGTTCTGCTACCGCGTTACGTAGCTCCACGTCCAGGCCTTCTTTACGCATACGCAGATCGATATATAGCAATGCGTTGACCGAGGAGCTGAAAGGCAGAGTGATCAGTAGGCTAATGGCGGTCATGACCATAGATATTATGAAGGTGATGCTTAGTGCTCCCATAAAGTCATTAGTAGATGATGATGCAACGACAGTAGAAAATGTGCCAAGCAGGACAACGACACCGCTAAATACACCGGTCACCATAGAGATGATTATATTGGTCAGGATATTAATGCCGAACAGGCGCCAGAAGTTTCCGCGAGTCAGGCTCCAAGAGCGGCCAATAGCAGCAAACACTCCCAGGTTTTCAAGCACCATGGCTGGTGGGGCGACGCTGAATTTAATGTATAAGTAGTAGCTTACTATTGCGCCAGCCACGACCAGTATAAATATGCCGACTAGGGTTATACCCAGGTCTTGGAATAGTTCGGTTTCTGTTTGAGCTGAAGCGGCTACACTAGCTAACAGAATGAAAAATAGAATGATCCCAATTATGAACATCAGGCCGCTAATAATGTTGGTGATTATATTCAACCCGATTAATGGCAGGAACTTTGATTTAGTGCGTTCCCATACTTCGTTGCTGGAAGCTACTCGTCCAAGTACAGAGCGCGATACCGCTACAACAATTAAACCTGAAAGTAAAACCGTAGCTAAATTCTGTAAGAGAGTGCCACCTAGCTGAGAAAATGTAGTAAACACGCTTCCGAAAGCACTAGCATATGGAGAATCAGTGTTTATGTAGCTAGGTAATGCTAGGTTGATAATTGCGTAATTGATGCCAATGCTAATTACTACCGCCACCCCTAGCAGGGCAGCGGTAAAACCAAACATGGTGCGCGCATTAGTTTTAATTGCCGCAAATGCGCCCTGATAGATGTCGCCAATAGACAGGGGGCGTAGGGGAATAATGCCAGGCTTGTAGACATAGAAGTTTGTGGCGCCGTTAGATTGTCCATAACCAGCGCCCGGATAAGCACCGCCGCTCGGGTAGCTACCCGCGCCGGGATAACTAGCCGCCCCCGGGTAACCGCCAGGGTAACCAGGGGTGGCGCCAGGGTAACTACCAGCCCCGGAGGTGGCAGAACCGCCTGCCCCGGGGTAACCAGGAGTAGCGCCAGAGTAACCTGGGGCAGCGCCAGAGTAACCAGGAGTGGCTCCGGGATAACCAGCCCCAGCAGCGCTACCCGCACCAGGGCCACCAGCGCCGTCGTCGTAACCAGCACCAGGGTAGGAACCTTGCCCAGGGTAGGGGTTGGCATAGCCACCAGAGCTGCTGGCAGAGCCAGATGGCTGCCCAGATGGCTGTTCTCCAGCGCTTTCGTCGAAATTAGGCGTGCGCCAAGTCTCGCTCACCGTTACCTCCTTGGGAATGTGCTACATAACTAATCCTGCCAGGTTTGCGTAACTTGTGCCTACGCCTTAAGGAGGAGGTTTAGCTACTTCCTGTATAACCATGCAAAAATATGCTTTAAGTGTCACAATGTAGTTATGAGCACGCGTATCTTACTGGTAGATGATGATACTGCCCTGTCTGAAATGGTTGGCATGACCCTCGAAAGCGGGGGTTATGACGTGGTTTATTGCGCAGACGGTACGCATGCTTTGCAGGCTTTTACTATTAACCAGCCGGAGTTAGTGCTGCTGGACCTGATGCTGCCGGGCATGGATGGCATTGAAATTTGCCGCCGCATTAGGGCTATTTCTGATGTGCCCATCATTATGCTCACCGCCCGCAGCGACACCCAGGATGTGGTGGCCGGGCTGGAGGCTGGGGCTGATGACTATGTGGCTAAGCCCTTCAAAAACCGTGAGCTGATGGCCCGGGTACGTACCCGCCTGCGCCGTGTCAGCGACGTCGCCGCCAATGCAGAGCCACCCAAGGACAAGCTGCGCATTGGCGATATTGACATTGATGTGCTTGCCCACGAGGCTCGCCGTGCAGGTCAAGTAGTGCCGCTAACCCCGCTGGAATTTGACCTGGTAGTGACCCTGGCGCGTGAACCCTGGAAGGTGTTTACCCGTGAAGAGCTACTAGAGCGTGTGTGGGGTTACCAGCACAGCGCCGACAACCGCCTGGTCAACGTGCATGTGCAGCGCCTGCGGGCCAAAGTGGAACTAGACCCCGAGCACCCCAAGGTGGTTATCACTGTGCGCGGCGTAGGTTACCGCGCCGGTAGTGCCCAGGGCTGATGCGTGGCCTAGACGCTATACGCCAGTGGCTGGCGCATAGCCCCCTAAAATACTTGCGCCTAGCCCTAGCGCGTTCACTAGTGCTGCGCGTAGCCGTGCAGGTCATGGTGGTGGGGATGGTGTCAGTGCTAGCCCTGATTATCTTCGCCACCTCCTGGGTGCGTTCAGATCTGCTGCGTGAGCGCCTAGATGCAGTAATTGCAGATGCTGATACACGCGTGGCTACGGCCCAAAGCCAAATGGACGCCACCGCCGTCAACACCACGGCTGAAGTCTCGGCCTTGGCCCAAAGCCAAGTCACCTCCCTAAAAGACGCCATTAGCGGCGCCAACGGGGTGGGGGTGGTGCTAATGCGTTCGCGTAGCTCCAACTCTTCAATCGTTATTAACGACCTGTCTTCCACCTCCGGCTTACGCCAGGCCATTTCTAATGATCTAATCACCCAGCTGGAATCTAACCCGCACCGCCAATACTGGCAGTACGCCAAGGTAGTTGACGACGGCAACACGGTACCTGGCATTGTGGTGGCCAGCCAACTGACTTTGCCTTTGGCTGGCACCTACAACGTGTTCCTGGTGTATTCGCTAAAAAATGAGCAACACCTACTTGATGTGGCCACCCGCGCCCTGGTGTCGGGTGGAGCCATGCTGGTGGTAGCCATGGGAATTGCCGTGGCATTACTTACTTGGCGTGTGCTGCTGCCAGTTAGACGCACCTCGCTAGCTGCCCAGCGCCTAGCCGCTGGCAATTTTGGTGAGCGTCTAGAAATTAAAAGCCAGGATGAGGCGGCCTCCCTAGCGCTGTCTTTTAACAACATGGCTGATTCAATTGAAGCCCAAATTGATCGCCTAAGTGAGCTTTCGCGTCTGCAACAGCGTTTTGTTTCTGATGTTTCCCATGAGCTGCGCACGCCCATGACCACCATTTTGCTGGCTGGTGAGACCCTGTTTGATGCCCGCGATAACTTCAGTGATCCGCGCCTAAAACGCAGCACCGAGCTGCTATTTGGGCAAATTGAGCGTTTCGACAAGATGCTGGCGGATCTGCTAGAAATTTCGCGTTTCGACGCCGGCTCAGCGGCCCTATCTTTGCAGGAATGGGATGTGGGCGAAATTGCCCGCGACGTCATTGATTTTGCCCAGCCACTAGCTCAAGCTAACGGTTGCCAAATCCGCCTGCACATTGAAGGTAATAAGGTGACCGCCGTCGTCGACCACACCCGAATTGAGCGAATCCTGCGCAACCTGGTGGTTAACGCAACCGAACACGGCGAAGGTAAGCCCATCGATATTAACGTGGTGGGTGACGACACGGCCGTGGCTGTGCGGGTGCGTGACCACGGCATTGGCATGAGCGAAGAGGTGGCCGAGCACGTCTTTGACCGCTTCTACCGGGCCGACCCCTCGCGAGCGCGCAAAAGTGGGGGGACCGGGCTGGGCCTGTCGATTTCGCGTGAAGACGCCGCCTTACACAACGGTACCCTCAGCGCCTGGGGGTGGCCTGGCGACGGCGCTGCATTCTTGCTGCTAATTCCTCGCAACCAAGATGTTCCTGCAGGGCGAGGGCCACTGGACGTGATTCCGCCCGATGCCCCGCTGGAGGCTTTGGTTAAGGATGTGGCCGGGCATATGGGGCCAAACCCCGAGCCGGTGCCTACGCCGTCGCTGGGCTTGCCGCTGCTGATTCCGGCCACGCGTTGGGCTGATGAGGAGGAGGAAAACGATGCATCCTAACTTCTCTTCCAAGCGTTTTGCTGTCCTTGCTTCACGCCGCAGCCTGCTTAAAGCCTCGCTGCTGGCGGGGGCCGGGCTGGGGGTAGGGGCCTGCGCCACGCTGCCCACTAGCGGGCCGGTGCGAGTGGCCGATCATGGCGTGCGCCAAGCCGACCTGGTGCTGCAATACGCTCAGGGGCCGGTTAAAGGCGCTAGTCCCACCCAGATCGTGGAGGGTTTTTTGCTGGCCTGCGCGGCCGGTTACTCTGACGAATTTGCTACCGCCCGCAGCTTCCTGCTGGGGCAGGCTGCTAGTTCCTGGCGCCCGGATGCCCAAGTGTGGATTTATGACTCTGCCGGCAACGCGCGGGTGAGTGACGCCAGTGACGGTTCCTTGAACGTGTCTGCCCCGGCCCTGGCCACGCTGGATGCTAAAGGTATCTACTCGGTGGCTTTTGGGGGAGCTAACCATGAGTTGACCTTGTCACTAGCCACCGATGGGGCCGGGCAGTGGCGTATTGCGGCGCTTCCCGACGGCGTTTTACTCTCTGCTACTTCCTTCCAGAACGCTTTTGTGGCGCAAAACCTGTACTTTTTCAACCGTACCCGCACCTCTTTGGTGCCCGATAGGCGCTGGGTGCTGCGCCGCAGGCTAACTACCCATGTGGTTAGTGCGCTGCTGACCGGCCCGGCACCGTGGCTTAACCAGACTCTTTCTAGCGCCATTCCCGACGGCGTCACCTTAGGCAGCGCGGGAGTTGAGGTCAGTCAGGCTGTGGCCACAGTGGATTTATCCAGCGAGGTGGCTAACGCTTCAGCTAACGACAAGCAAGCAATTGTGCGCCAACTGGCCACTACTTTGGGGCAGCTGGGATCAGTTAACCAGGTGATAGTTAACTGTGGCAGCACAGTTATTGGCTCTAGTGCCACAATCCGCCAGGGCCAGCGTTCTCCCGGTGCAGTGGTGGCTTCTAGCGCGGCAGGGCTGGTGCGCCTGGAGGGTAATAATACGCGGGTGTTGCTCGATGCCGGCGCCCTGGGTGAAGGTATTAATGGGGTGGCGGTAGCTGACACCAACACCGTTTACCTGCAGCGCAATAATGCTTTGGAGCGGTTAACCGTATCTACTAAAACCCTTACGCAGGTAAATGGCGACACTGATTTAGGGGCGGTGTGTGCCGATAATTCGGGTTGGGTGTGGCTGTGCCAGGGCGCTAATGTGCTGGCTTACTCGCCTCAAGGGGCCCGTTACACGCTTGCGGTGCCTTCAAACTTACCTATTGCGGCTTTTGATGTGGCTAGTGACGGCTACCGCCTAGCCTACGCGGTGGCTGTGGGTGAATCTATGCGGGTTTCGGTGTGTGCGGTGGTGCGTGACGATAAGGGCGTACCCACTGGGCTGGGCGAGGCATATTCGATTTACCAAACTGACGTGGCCGCGCTGAGCTGGGTTGATGAGGTAACTGTGGCGGTGTTGGCTAAAGCTAATACTGCTGGGGTGGCGCAGCTGGCCTACGCGCCGGTGGGCGGGATGGTAACTGATATAACTCAGGTTACTAACGCCGTGCGTCTGGTTTCAGGTAGGCACGGTGGACAGGTGTCGGTACTGACTGACCAGGGGCAGCTGATGGTTTCTTCAGGTGCCACTTGGGTACCCAGCTATTCGGGCCTGAAGGCGGCCACCTACAGCCGCGTCTAAACAGGCAACCACAGGCAGGCGCAGGCAAACACAGGCAAAATCGTCCCTTCCCTATAATTTAAACGCGTATTTTCATAGGCGACGGACGATTTTGGGTGTAAATGTGGGCCAGCGACGGACGATTTTGGGTGCAAATGGAATGGTGTAAATGTGGGCCAGTGCCGGGCGCTTTGTCTGTTTGAACTGTGCTTTGTCTGCTTGAACTGCCGACGACGCCACTCGCGCGGGCATAAAAGGGTGGCAGGCGGGCATAAAAGGGTGGCTGGGTTTCCCCAGCCACCCGTGCTGCATTAGCAGCTGTGGGCAGGCGTCTTAAAACGCTCGATGCCCCGCTTTAGGTGTCTACACCGTCTCTAGACGCAGCAGACCATAGGTCCAACCTTTTCGGTGGTAGATCACGCAAGGCTGGCCGGAGGATGCTTCAATGAATAGGTAGAAGGAGTGGCCCACCAGTTCCATCTCGTAAAGTGCCTCTTCAATGGTCAAAGGCGTGGACTGGTGCAGTTTCTGGCGCACAATCACCGGGGAGTCGCCGATCTGGGATTCAACTACCTCGCCTGGCTTGGTGGGAGGCAGTACGATTTCCTCAACCTCGGCTTCGGGGGCTACTTCGATACCCTGCTCAACTAGGGCCTGTTCGACCTCAGCAGTGATCATCGGATAGCGGCGGTGGTCCTTCTTGCGATCACGTGCACGACGTAGGCGTTCGAATAGCTTGTCGATAGCCAAGTCAAAAGCTGCGTAGCGGTCGCTGGAGCTGGCCTCTGCGCGGATAACCGGGCCCTTGGAGATCACCGTGAGCTCAACTCGCTCAGAAGTGTCTGCCAAACGGGGGTTGCGCTCGTGGCTGACTTCGATTTCTACTCGTTGTGCGCGCGGGTCGTACTGGGTTACCTTGCTGATCTTCTCTTCTGCGTAAGCGCGGAAGCGGGAGCTAATTTCAGCGTGGCGGCCTACAACCGTGATTTCCATAGTTGAATCAACCCTCCTTGGTTGTTTCCGTAACATACCAACGATTGGGATGGTGTGTTGTAAGACACACTATAGTACATGATCGTGTCCTGTGTCACCATCATTTTGGCTAGTATTCTGTAGGCGAAATCATGTTTTACGTTGAATTTAGGGCCGTGGTGTACGTTTTTTGCTAGGCGCTGCAGCTAGGGTCCAGGCGCAAACGACGACGCCGCCCGCCTCCTCTAAAGCCTTAGCGCTGGCTTCCAGCGTGGATCCGGTAGTGACGACGTCGTCCACCAGTACTACCTGCCAGCCGGTGGCGTCAGCTAGGCACCGCACTTGACGTTGAGCACGCTGACGCGCGCTTTTACCAAGCTGTTTGCCAGAGCGTAGGCGTAGCGGATCGGCGCTAACCACAGCTATATCTAGCCGTGGAGCTAAAAAATCAGCTAAGCCTTGGGCTAATTGGCGAGTCACTAGGTTGCCATGCCAACGTCGTGAAAGCTTAGAGGGGGCGTTGATGATCGCTAGGGGTTTGTCGCTAGCTATCTGGCAGGTAAGCCAAGGGATCATGGCAGCGGCGCCGTCGTCAATCCCAGCCAATATGGCTGAGGTGATGGCGCGGTGACGGCCGCTTTTAAAACTGAGCACAATCTGGCGCAAAGCTCCCGCATAGGTGCCTTGGCTCCAGATGTCCAGATCTGTGGCCGGCAGTAAATCGCTGTTGAGCAAGGTGGCGCTGTGACTTAGTAGCTGGCGGCACTGTGGGCATAGGTCTGTATCCCACAGGCCACAACCGGCGCATTGGCGCGGTAAAACCAGCTGACCTGCGGCCTTGAGTGCGGTGGTCATGGCGGTGGCGAGCTTAAGCGTGACGGCCCTAGAAGAAGCAAGTGGCGCCGGCTTATAGCTGGAAGTGGCGTTAACTTTCGAAGTGGGAGGGCGGGCAAGAGGTGTAAGAGTGTTAAACATAAATCAAATATCTCTAACATGCCCTGTCAGAGCCAATAGCTAAAATAAATCTGTGGAAAACTAGCTCAAGCGCTGGTCAGTGCGGTAAGGCTGGCGCGTGGCGGGCGCCTGAATCGTAAGGCTGGCGCATAAGGGGTAGGGCTTGGTTGGTGAGGTTGGGTGCGTGAATCGCGAGGCCGAACCCTGGGGTGCCTGGTTGGTGAGGCCAGGTGCACGAAAAGCAAATAGCGAATAGATTCAAAGCCTTAGCCGGGCGATAGTACGATAGACAAGGTTGAATATATTCAAATGGCTGCCCGTAACAGGCTTAAGCCAGCAAGGAGCTTGTAAGCGTGTCTATTGTTGACCGGATCCTACGCATCGGTGAAGGCCGGACCTTGCGAAAGCTAAGTGCTATCGCGGACCAGGTTGATGCTCTTGAAGATGACTACCGCCAATTCACTGACGAAGAACTGCGTAATCAGACCAAAGAGTTTCGCCAGCGCCTAGAAGAGGGCGAAACCCTCGACGATATCTTGCCTGAAGCTTTTGCAACTGTGCGTGAAGCCGCCGACCGCGTACTAGGCCAGCGCCCCTACCGGGTGCAGCTAATGGGTGGTGCGGCCCTACACCTGGGCAACATTGCTGAGATGAAAACCGGTGAAGGTAAAACCCTGGTTGCTGCTTTGCCTTCCTACCTGCGCGCACTAACCGGCAAGGGGGTGCACGTGGTTACCGTCAACGACTTCTTGGCCGAGTACCAGTCTGACCTAATGGGGCGTGTGCACCGTTTCCTGGGGCTGACCACCGGTTGTGTACTTGCTGGTCAGGATCCCTCTGAGCGCCGCAAGCAGTATGACTGCGACATCACTTACGGCACCAACAATGAGATGGGCTTCGACTACCTGCGCGACAATATGGCCCAGCGCCCTGAGGACATGGTCCAGCGCGGGCACAACTTCGTGATTGTTGACGAGGTTGACTCCATCCTTATTGACGAAGCCCGTACCCCGCTGATTATTTCCGGCCCTGCCGACGGCAACAACAACAAGTGGTACCGCGAGTTCGCTGACATAGCTGAGATCCTCAGTCCAAACAAGGACTATGAGGTTGACGAGAAGAAACGCACCGTAGGTATTTTGGCCCCCGGTATTGAGAAGATCGAGGACCGTCTAGGTATCGACAACCTCTACGAAGCCGGCAACACCGCCCTGATCGGTTTCCTCAACAATGCCATCCGCGCCAAGGAACTGTTCAAGCGCGACCGTGACTACATTGTTGCCGACGGCGAAGTGCTGATTGTTGATGAGCACACCGGTCGTGTATTGGCTGGGCGCCGTTACAACGAGGGTCTACACCAGGCCATTGAGGCCAAAGAGCGGGTAGAGATCAAGAGTGAAAACCAGACTCTAGCCACCATCACCTTGCAGAACTACTTCCGTTTGTACCCGGAAGGTTCGCGTTCAGGCATGACCGGTACGGCTGAAACCGAGGCCGCAGAATTCGCTGGTACCTACAAGATCGGCGTCGTGCCCATCCCCACCAACAAGCCCATGATCCGCAAGGACCAGCCGGACCTGGTGTACAAGTCCGTTAAGTCCAAGCTGAACGCGGTAGTTGACGACATTGAAGAACGTCACGACGCCGGACAGCCGGTTTTGGTAGGTACCACCAGTGTGGAAAAGAGTGAGGAACTCTCGGCCCTGCTACGTGAGCGCCGCATCCCCCACGAGGTACTAAACGCTAAGCAGCACGCCCGCGAAGCCGCCGTCGTGGCCATGGCCGGACGTAAAGGCGCGGTAACCGTAGCCACCAACATGGCTGGTCGTGGTACCGACATCATGCTGGGTGGTAACGCTGAGTTCATTGCCGTGGCCTCCTTGAAGGAAGCCGGCCTAGACCCCATCGACACCCCCGACGAGTACGAAAAAGCTTGGCCGGCCGCCCTGAAGGCAGCCAAGGAAGCCGTCTCGGTGGAGCACGACGAGGTGGTGGAGCTCGGTGGTCTGTACGTGCTGGGCACCGAACGCCACGAGTCGCGCCGTATCGATAACCAGCTGCGTGGTCGTAGTGGCCGTCAGGGCGACCCTGGTGAGAGCCGCTTCTACCTGTCCATGCAGGATGATCTGATGCGCACCTACGCCACCGGCCTGGCTCAGCAGATCATCTCCTCGGACCGTTACCCCGACGACGTGCCGCTGGAATCTAAGATGATCACCCGCAACATCGCTTCCTACCAGCGTCAGCTGGAGGCACGTAACTTTGAGATCCGTAAAAACGTGCTTAAGTACGACGACGTGCTCACCGAGCAGCGTCAAAAGGTTTACGACGAGCGTCGCAAGGTGCTGCAGGGTGAGGATCTAGAGCCCCACATCAAGGCCTTCCGCGAGCGCGTAATTGCCAACGTGGTGGCCCAGCGCACCGCCGAGGGGCGCAGTGACCAGTGGGACCTGGACCAGCTGTGGAAGGACCTGTCCACTGTCTACCCGATGGGTTTGACCGTGGATGAGGTGGTCGACGGCGTAGGTGGCCTGGATGCGCTAACCAGTGAACGCCTAACTGAAGAGCTCACTGAGGATATTGCGGTGGCCTATGAGGACGCCGAAGCTAGCCTGTCCGCTAACGATCTAGCTGTGGCGCAGCTGGGTGAAGAACCCATGCGCACCCTGGAGCGTCGCCTGCTGCTGGCCGTGGTGGACCAGCACTGGCGCGAGCACCTGTACGAAATGGACTACCTCAAGGAAGGTATTGGACTGCGGGCCATGGCCCAGCGCGACCCGTTGGTTGAATACGCCAACGAGGGTGCCCACATGTTCAAGGCCATGATGGAAGCCATTCGTGAAGATACGATCGAGCAGATTTTTGCTTACTGCGCCCGCTTTGAAGCTCAGGCCAAGCAGGCTGCCCGCGAAGCCGCTCAGGCCCGCGAGCAGGCCTCGATCATGGGTGACACCGGCCGTAAGGCCCTGTCTACTGCGGTGACCTACTCCGACGCCGACACTCAAGGTAGCGACAACCAGGGTAACCGCGCTGAGCGCCGCCGCCGTTCCAACAAGAAGCGCCGCCGCCGCTGAGCAGACTGTCAGACTCGCTGAGCAGGCCGCTGAAGCCGCAAAGCGCATAAGGGGCCATTAGCCCATGTGCAGGTAGGTCATTACCCAGTGCCCGTGGCGCAACTGGATCTGGCAGGCACAGGCGTGGATGCGCCCGTCGTGGGAGAGAAGCACGCTAACTTCCCAGCCGCTGGCACTGGCCTGGGCCCGTACCGCATATAGGTAGGGGATCCGGGCTGGCTTGCCGGCCTGGCAGCGTGTGGCTACCTGTGCCCGGCGGCTGAGGGCGTCGTACAGTTCCGGGGTGAGCCAGCGAGCTAAATGCTGCGGCTGGCGCATCCCGTGCATGATTTCCCAGGCGTAAACGGCTACCGTCCCTGCCCAGCGCCCCGGATCAGGCAGTTGCTGGCTTTGCTGTTGAGTGTGACTTTGGGTCTGACGGCTTTGCTGTCGAGTTTGGCTTTGACTGCTTTGCTGTGGCTTGGGTGAGCTAGGTCCGACGGCGCCCTTTGGCTGGCCTGGCAGGGCGCGGTGGGTGGGCGCTGCACCTTGGCGCTTTTGGGCGGCTTGCGGCTGTGCGCTAGGGGCATAGCTGGGGGCATAAAGCGTGCTCATGGCTAGCCCTTAGTGGGGATTGTTAGCGCCAGGCCGGGGCGAATCAAATCTGGATTAGGGCCAATTAGCCCCGCATTGGCCGCAAAAATCTGTTTAGACAGTTGCGCTACCTGCCCGTTGGTGGGGGAGGGGACCCCATTTTGCTGTAGCCACTGGAGAGAAATAGACCATAGGCTCTCGCCAGCTAAAACCAAGTGTTGGCGAATAACCGGGGCGGGCTTAGCGTCCGGAGCCGGCACACAAGTGCCTGAGCGCTGCGCGCTAGCGGGATTGGAACCGCCGCTCTTGGCCCTAGCCTTGCTAGTTGCTTTAGCGCCGCCCGCTTTAGGGGTGGCCTTGGGCCCTGGAGCCTTGGGGCTTGGACTTTTAACTGCCGGGGTTTTAGACCCCGGCCCGCCAGTGCGTGGATGAGCACTAGAGCGGCTGGGACTGGCTGACGATCGCGCGCTGGGCCGGCTTGAGGCGCTAGGGCTTGTTGTAGCCCTGGCTCGCGCGCTGGCGTGGCTAGTGGGCGTGGCGCTGGCGTGGCTAGTGGGCGTGGCGCTGGCTTGGCTAGTGGGTGTGGCTGTGGCTGATGTGCTTGCGGTGGCGCTAGGGGAGGGGCCGTGTGCACCCCAGCCCAGATTGTCGTCATTAGCGCTGGCCGGGGCGCAGCTAAGGGCAATAATTGCGGCCCCGGTGGCCAGTTTGCGCACCAAAGGCGCGCTGTGACGCAAATTCAAAGTGCGGTGAGTACAAGCACATACCAGCACCCACATGGCTCCCAGCGCGTGCCAGGCTACCAGTGCCGCGCCGGCTGCGGCGGCCAGGCCGGCCAGCGCAGTGCTGACATCCGCCATCGACCACAGCGACAAATACTGTAAAGACAAGGGCCTGAGCAAAGCCACGGCGGCTGCTAGCAGCAAAACGCTCAGCGCTGTGCCGAGCCAGGCAACCAGGTGAAGACCTAGCCAACATTTTAGGCTCTTAGACATCGGTACACCTTCTTTGGTGAGAAATAGTGATGTTTAATTATGTTTTGCCAGAACTTGCCTGTCAATAGCGAATGTGACTTTGGTTATGGCAATCTTGAATCATGCACTTAGAGAGCCTGCTAGCGGATCTAGATAGCCAGTTTGAGCAGTATGAACGCTCTGCCCGGGCAGCTCAGGCTTGGGAGCTAGCCGAGGCTGAAGCTGGTAGAACCGCGTTGGTAGATCGTCTACGCGCGGTGGAGGGTGGTGCGCTTACTGTAACCACTCGCAGCGGGCGGGTAGCTAGCGGCAAGCTACTGCAAGCGCGCCAAGAATTTTTGCTACTGCGTGCCGGCGATGCCAGTCAGATGCTGGTGCCAATGGGGGCAGTAGTTAGTGTGCGGGGCGTGGGGCGCCAGTTAGAGACGACGGCGTCACGGCGGGTTAGCTACACGGTTGCGGCAGTTTTGCGTCAAATTATGCGAACTAAGCGACCGGCCAGGTTCAATACGGCGGCAGGTGATATTACCGGCAGGATCATCCGTGTCGGTGCGGATCATGTGGACGTGCTGAGTGTGGATAAGCGTGACTTATCTGATCGGGTCACGCTTATCCTGTCAGCAATTGAAATTGTGACCAGTATTTAGCCACAAGAGGCTAATATTTAGGTCGTGCGGTCACTATCGCTAGCCAAAATTGGGTGCTAGCGATAGCGCTTAGAGGTCTAATCCACCTTCGGATACGGCCTCGCGGGTGTGCGCATACTGCTTGTCGATGTAGTCTTCGAGTGCAGCTACTTCAATGCGCCATAGACCGCGAGCGCCAACCTGAATGGCGGGTAGCTCTCCGGTGCGGATAAGTGAACGGACGGCCTGGGCGGAAATCGATAACTGCTCGGCGACGTCGGCGATAGATAAAAATCGAGGTGCCATGTCCTAATAATGTCACGGGTTAGCCCAGATGCAAACTGGTTAGGTGAGATTGTGAAAACTTCATGGCTGCCCAGAATTTCTCTTAGGATAGGCAGATAGCTGGACGACCTGGAGGTTGTTACCAAGGGGTGCGCATATGTCTGAATTAAATCAATCGAATAGATACGGGGCGCGGCAGCATCAAAATGATGCTGGTGCGAGCATTGACGCTTGGCGCTGGAGGCGCCCAACTTGGCGAGATCCTAGGCTTTTTATCGGAATAGTGCTGGTCATCGTGTCTATGGTAGCCGGTTCAGTACTAATTGATAGAGCCACTAGTACACAGCAGGTATGGGCTTTGAGTCAGGATGTAGCCCCAGGAACTGCTCTAAAAGCTGGAAAAAACCTGAAATTAGTCTCAGTGAATCTTGGGAGTGCAAGTAGCGCTTATGTGCAACAAAAGCAACTTAAAGCTGACACATATGCGCAACGTTCATTACACTCAGGAGAGTTATTGCCAGCCGATGCCACTAGCCAGCAAAGCAAATTGAATATGCGCTCAATTGTGGTGCAAAGCAGTGGTCAGCTTTTAAATAGCATTCGGGTTGGCGATACCGTGGAGCTGTGGCAGTTGCCTTCCAGAAACGTAGCGGCCATAGCACCCACGCCGTCGGCAACTAAAGCAGCTAGCACCAATGGAGCTAGGCGCGTGGCTCAAGGACTGATAGTGGACGCAATCGGAGGCGATCAAAACGCCATCGTCGCAGATAAAAGCACCAGCGTGCGCGTGCTGGTACCGGCCGAACAAGTTGAGCCTGTGCTCACCGCAGTCGGCTCTGGTGCCGGCTTGGTGCTGGTGAACACGGGGTCTGAGCAATGAGAACAGCCGTATTACTAGCTTTATGGGATGACGATTCCACGCTTTTGCGACAAATTGACGCTGAGCGTGACCTGTATGTTTCGCGTCGCTGTGCAGATATAAGTGAGCTTTTAGCTGATGCTGCCGTGGGACTAGGACAGCTGGCCATTATCGATGAGCAGCTTGACGGCCTAGATCGCACAGTGATTGCCACTTTGAATTCTTATGGCCTGCCCGCGATTGTGTTGACTCGCAATGACGGGGTGCGCTGGCATGATCTGGGCGCCTGGGTGGCGCCTTGGCCGGGTTCGCCTCAGCGAGTGGTTGCCGAAATTTCGCGGGTTTTGGTTGCTGGCACGGTTTCGCCCCAGCCCACCGCTGCCGCCAGTTTGGGTGATGAGCTCTTTGGGCTTTCGCCTACGGCAGTTGACGACGGCGCCTTGGGGCTGCCTAGCGCGCGTTCTGCAGCCTTTAATCCTTTAGATGTGCCCATGGCGGCGACGACGGACGGGGCTAGCTCTCCTTTGTTCGACGCCGTCGTGCAAAGTCAGGCTTCAGCTTCCAGTCCGCCGCCCGCGCCGCCAGAGCAGCTACCACCCCCGCCCTTTGATAGTGCGGTGGGGCAAGTGCCGCTTATAGCGCCAACCGAGGCGCCGGCTCCTAGTGGGCAGTTAGATCCGGCTTTAGCACTGCCCTTGCCCCCAGCTCCAAGCTTTGAGCCACCGGCGCCCAGCGCCGACTTACCTGAGGCGCCAGCTGAGCTGCCAGCTACCAGCTCTGAACAAAGCCCAGCAGACATCACCGCTGCGCAGCCGACCACCCGCATGGGGCGCCGTCGTGCCCGCCATGCCAGCCATGCTGCCAGCCCAGTTACCCCCAGCCAGGGCAACGCGGCCAGCTACTTCAGTACGGCTGGTCAGGAACAAAGCGGCGAGGCTAAAGCTAAGGTTGAACCGGACGATCCGCCGCAGCAGCTCAATGACTCTAATGTAGACACTGTCAAGTCGGCTGTTTCAGCTGGCCAGACCAGTATTGACTCGCCTCCATTGCCTGAGTGGGCATTAGCTGCTCGCGTGCTGCCGCAGTCGGTTCAACCAGTTACGCGCCGCAGTGTGCGCCGCTCTCAAGCGGCGCGCCCGGCCACGCCGGATGGGCCTGTTGTAGCTGATTACGCCGGCGGGGCACCCCAAAGTGGGGTAGATGCCCGAAACGGGGCGACGGCGCAAGCTGGGATGACAGCGCCTGGTGAAGCTAGCCAGATGGCAGGCGCTGCGATGGATGTCTCGCCTTTCGCCCCGCCGCAGCAGCGCGCCGTGACTAGCTCAGATTTGGCGGCTTCTGGTTTCTCGGCGGCCACTGGAATGTCGGCCGCTTCGGCTGGACCGCTGGCTTCGGCCGCATCCTTTGCTTCGGCCGCTTCAGCTGCGCCTTATGGCTCGGCTGCTTCTGCCGCACCCTATGCTTCCGCCGCCTCAGCCGCAATCCCTACTGCAGCCTCAGGAGCCGGTGGGCCCTGGTCGGCAATGTCGGCTGCAGGGACTGCTTGGTCGGCTACTTCGGCTCCATTCGCGGCTTCAGCAGCGGCACCTGTTGGCCCTATGCCGGCGCATACTCAGGTGCTGGCGCCTGGCCAAATTAACGGTTACCAAAACCCAGCTGGCATCAATGGGGCTCAGCCTCCACGCCGTAAAGGTTTACGTGCTTTGCTGGCGCGCAAAAATGGGGCCAGTACCCCCAGTGCAGGTGGTCCAGTAATTGCCGGCCACGCCGGTCGCGCTGGCGCAGTGGCTGGGGCTGGTGGCCCCGCACAGCCTGGTATGCCGGGTGCGGCCCCTGGGGCTGGTATTCCTGGCGCCATGCCTGGCGCTGGCGTGCCAGGTGCCATGCCTGGTGTCATGGCCCCGGGGATGCCCGGTGCTGGGCCAGTCGCAGGCGCGGTTCCTGGCGCTGTGGGCTTCCCCGGCACTGTGGGTGCCCCGGGTGCAGGTGGACCCGGTATGCCTGGCGGGCAAGGCGCCCCTGGCGCCGCCATGTCCACGGCCATGCCTGGCAACCAGGGCGCCCCGAGTGCTTATGCCCCCAATGGGCAACCTAGCGCAGTTAATGGCCCAGCTAGTCCTGGCGCTGCGCTTACCCCGAATGGGGGGCTACCTACCCGCCGCTCAACACGGGCCGCTTTCTCAGCGGCCAGCACGGCCGGGGCAGGCCCGGCTGGCGCAGGGCCGGCTAGGGCGGGTGGGGCTGGAGTTACAGGCCCCTTGGCTGCGGCGTCGTCGCAAAATAACGCGGCCCCACTAAACACAGCCGCAACCACCCACTCAGCGCAGCCTGAAGTAAAGCTCGGCTGGCCGGTCACCGCCGGAACCCCCTCAAGCCCGGCCACCAGCGCTTTTGCACCAACCTCACATCGCGAAGAAATTGACGCTGCAGGCAAGCCTAAAATCGGCAAAATCATTGCAGTTTGGGGCACCCACGGGGCGCCGGGGCGCTCCACCCTGGCACTGGCACTGGCCGCCTACCTAAACGAGCAGGGCAGCACCATTTTGGTTGACTGCGACATCAACGCTCCCGCACAGGTACAGCTGCTGGGACTGCCTGAAGACTCCTCGGGCCTGGCTAGCGCCGCGCGCCTGGCCACCCACGGCGAGCTCGACTCCACCCGTCTGGTACAAACCCTGCTCAGCGCCAAAGCTGACCTGCAGGTACTAACCGGCCTGGGACGCTCAGGACGTTGGCGTGAACTGCCAGTAGCCTCCATGAACAAGGTTTGGGAAGTTTGCCGCCACACCGCCGAATACACTGTGGTGGACTTAAGCGGTGGGCTGGAAGAAGAGCGGGTAGAGGACTTCGCCATGGAACCCGACCATGACGCCGTCGCCGCCGCCCTACTTGAACAAGCAGACCTGACTTTAATTGTGGGCGCGGCTGATCCAGTAGGTATTAGACGCCTAATCCAGCTGCTCAACTCCAACCGCCAAGCAGTTGGTGGACGCAGCCAGGTGGTAGTTAACCGAGTACGCTCAAGCACCGCCGGGGCTGACCCTAACAGTGCTATCGGCAGCGTACTTGCCCGCTACACCAGTGCCTCAGACATTGTCTACGTGCCCGCAGATTATCGTCTGTTTGATAAGGCCCTGATGCAAGCCCAGCCGGTGGCAGTGGTGGAAAGCCGCAGCGCGGCCGCCAAATCCATTGCCAAACTGGCCAAACTAGTGATGACCCAGCTGGCTTAAGGGCTAGCTTTGGCGAGGCGCTAGCGCTTTAGTTTCGGTTAGGCCGTTAGACTAGACGTTATGCGCGTATATCTACCTGCCACAGTGGCGGACCTTTCCGCCCCGGCCATCACCTCCCGTCAGGCCCACGCCGCCACCGCCTCACTGGCTGCGGCGCTACCTGACGAAGACGAGGAAGGCCTGGAAGTGTCGGCCTGCCTGTGCGCAGCCGACTCCTCAGTAATTGCCATCTCTGAGCAAGATGAGGCGCAAAAACGCTACCGTCGCGTAGTAATTGCTGCTGACGTGGAGCGTGAGAACCTGCGTGAATTAGAGGTCGACGACGAAACCCTACCTGGCACTGTCCAGGTGCTGGTGGATGTGCCCTGGGACGACGTGGCTGCGGTGCTGGCCGACGAAGATCAAGCCAGTGCAGATGTAAAACTAGCAGCCGAGGGCGACGAGGAAGCTTTTGAGCGCAGCGCCGACGCCGACCTGCTCTGGTTCGACGTGTGTGAAGTGGCGGTACTGGCTAAAAACTGGTCTTAAACCCGGGTGCGTAGGGTAGAGCCACCGCCAAGCAAAGGACGCACCTCAACGGCGGCGGGGATAGCACGCTTTAGCTCGCTGACATGAGAAACAATCCCCACCACGCGCCCGCCTGAATGCAAAGCGCCAAGCACATCCATAACCTCAGCCAGCGTGCCCTCATCAAGGGAACCAAAACCTTCATCAATAAACAGGGTGTTCATCTCGATACCCCCATTTTGGGTGGCCACCACATCAGCCAAAGCCAGGGCTAAAGCCAAAGACACATAGAAACTCTCACCGCCCGAAAGCGTACGTGGAGAGCGGGTAGTGCCACTTAAATGGTCAACCACCGCCAGGCCCAAGCCCTGCTTCTGCTGGCGAGTGTCTTCCTCACTATCAACATTAATCAGCTCATAGCGGCCCGCCCCAATCATTCCCAGGCGCTCATTGGCGAACACTAACACCTGGCGGAAATGGGCCTGCAACACCCAAGCAGACAGTGTCAAGCGGGCCTGGTTGTCACCATTGGCGGCGCTAGCCAAAGCCAATAGTTGAGCATCCTTATCGCTGGCCTTACTACGGCGAGCCAAAAGCTCATTTAACTTAGCTAACTGCGCATTTACCTGCCCGGCAAACGCCTGCCAGGTACTGGCGTAGGTTTGGCACGCTTGCGTTTTAGCCTGAGCCTGCTCTAGCTGGCCCTGGGTTTGCTCTAGCGGGGGAGGGGTCAGCTCAATTCCTTCAAGCTCAGCCAAAGCCGCCTGGTTAATCGATAAGGATTTTTCATAGCTGGCTGAGGCAGCTTTCAAAGCAGCCAAATCTAACCCGGCAAAAGCCTGGCAGGCCTGCGCATAGCCCTCCTGGGCGTTAGTGGCGCTGGTGTCTTGGGTTGGCTCTGCTTGGGTTGGCTCTGTCTCGGCCGGGTCTGTAGGGGCAGGGCCTGCCGGTTTAGCGCTGTGATCAGCAAAGTTGGCGCTGGCCTGGGCCCATTGCGCAGCGAAACTGTCAGCGGCCTGCTGTGCACGCTTTTTACATTGGTCCAGCTCTTGGGAGGCTTTAGCCAACTGCTCAAGGGCGGCGGCCAACTGACTCAAATACTTAACCTGCGCGGCCACACTCTCAAAGCCCTCACAGCTTAGCGAAGCCCCATCGGCGTCAATCTTTTCACCCAACAGCTGGATCTCTTTAGCGTCACCAGCCAGACGAGCCTGGGCCGCCTGATTATCTGCCCGCAGCGCCTCAAGCTGCGCATTTAGCTTGGCAATCTGCGCCTTACAGCTGCTTGCCTGCTCACTAGCCTGCTGGGCAGCCGTCAGAGCCGCTTTAGCTTCCTGTAACTGTTCACGGGCCTGGGCTGGGCTTAGCTGGCAAGGCTGAGCTTCAAGTTGGGCGGCCAGTTTTGTTACTCGTTCGCTGGCCTGCGAAAGCTCGCCTTGAACCTCATTAACTTTCTCAAGGGCCTGATCTAGCTGCTCCTGAGTGATATTCTCGCCGCCCTGGGTGGCCGGGGCCGGGTGCTCGGTGGCGCCGCAGACCGGGCAAGGCTCACCAGCAACCAAATTTTGCGCCAAGTTCAGGGCCGACTGGCTCAGCCACTGCTCCAACATGTGCTTGTGTCTTTGGCTAGCCTGCTTTAATTCCAGCGCTACAAGCTGCTGAAGGTTAAGTGCCTGCTGCTGGTCTTTGACTAGCTGTTCATGGGCGTTGGCTAGTTTCAGGGCCTGGGCGGCTTGTTCTTGGGCCAGCTGGGATGCGGGCAAGGTAGCGGCCTGCTCGTTTAGCTGCTCCAAAAGCTCCTGCTTGGAGGCAATCTGGGTGGGTAGCTGGTTTTGTCGCTCGCGAGCTTGGGCTAGTTTGGCACTGGCGCTTTCGTGGGCCTGGGTTTTGGTTTGCAAATCACGACGCCGCCCGGCCAGTCCCGCCTCCAGCTCTACCTGCGGGTTTAGGGCTGCCACCTGAGCGGTTAGCTGCACACTTAATGCCTGGGCGCCCTGGTAATCTCCCGGCTGTAAAACAGCCTGCACGCGCTCATCTGGCTCCAGCTGCTCGACCTGCGCCACCGCCTGACTTAGCTGCCTTTGCGCTACAGCTTGCTGGGCTTGGGCCTGTTTTAGCTGCTCATGCCAAGGCTTTAAATCAGATAGAGCCTGCAAAGCCTGCACTTGAGATAGACGTTGAGCTTGAACCGGCCCCTGGGCTACCAGCTGCTCATGCTCTTTAGTGAGCGTCACATAGCGTTCTTGGAGGGCTGCTAAATCACGCTGAGAGGCAAATTGGCTGCGTAATTTATCTTCCTGTTCTCTAAGCGCGCTCACCTCTAAATCGGCGCAGCGTTGGTTATGCTCCAACCAGGGCGCCAACGGCTTAAAGCGGCTGGACCAAGCGGTTTCTAGTGGGTCAAACTCGCAGTCAACCTCCGGCACGGGCTCATAAACCAGCGATTGCGCCTGACTTAACTGGGGCGAGTCATCCAGCAATGAGGCCAGTACCCCCAAATTGGCGCGCAAGGTGGCGTCTAAAGCTTCCTGATTCTTTTTGACCTTGCGGGCGCGCTCAACTAGATCAAGCTGCAAATCTTCAAAAATCGCGGTACCAAATAGTTCTTGCAGCAGATCCTGGCGGTCTTTTGAAGTTGAACGTAAAAACTGGGCGAACTTACCTTGCGGTAAAACCACGGTTTGGGTGAATTGCTCACGGCTCAGGCCCACAATGCGGGTTATTTCAGTGCCGACGTCGCTGGTTTTAGTAAGTGGTTCACTTACTTCCCGTAGCTGCTCATCTAGCTTAAATAACCAGGCTTTAGCGTTTTGTTTAGTGACGCCTTTACCGTTTTTCTTAACCCGCTCATAGGCAGGTTGGCGACGCACCTTATAGTTGCCCGAGGAAGTAGAAAAAATCAGCTCCACCTCAGTTTTAGCCTGCTCACTGGCGTAGCGTGAACGGATCCGGCTATCGGAAGAATCCCTACCGCCAGAAACCTTGCCATAAAGAGCAAACACAATTGCATCAATGATGGTTGATTTACCCGCCCCGGTAGGGCCAGAGAGTAGGAACCGGCCGGAGTCGCTAAAAGCCTCAAAATCAATAACCTCGTGCCCTGGAAATGGCCCTACCGCATCCATGGTTAGCCGCAAAATGCGCATCAGTGCGCCTCCTTAACAACTTTTTCATAGCTGCTACGCAAAATCTGGAGCTGGTAGGGATTTAACTCAATACCCATCTCATCCATAAAACCTTGGCTTAACTGCAAGGGGGAAAGCGTGTTATCGCGGTTAAGGCGCGGGGAGTCAATTTGCTGAGGTAAATCTACCTGCTCAAACACACACAAGCCCTTAAAACGCTGCTTTATCTGGGCCAAAGCCTGTGGTGGTCGCGCTCCAGCTAGGCGCACCCGCAGCCAATGCTCACCGTAGTCATCAAAATCGGGCCCCATTAGCTGCTCAAAAGTGCCGCTAATAGTGGCAATAGGTTGGAAGCTGGGCACAGCCACCCGCTCCAAGCTAACTAGCCCGGCGCCGTCAAACTCAGCGATAACAGAAGACTTTTCAAACTCAGCCTCCCCAAAAGACAGGGGCACAGGTGAACCGCTATAGACCAGTCGCACCGGTGGGCGGGCAGAGTCTAGCTCACCTAAAGCTATCTCCTGGGGGCGATGCAAATGCCCTAAAGCCGCATAGGCCAGGCCCGGTACCTGGGTAAAAAGCTCACTGGGCACACTATCTACCCCACCTACGCGAATATCGCGTTCAGACTGGCTAGCTTGGCCACCCACCACAAAAGCGTGGGCCATCACCAACACTGGCGTTTTCGGCTTATGCGCCGCCAAATCCGCCTGCACCAGGCGCAGCGCGGCGCCCACCGCCGCCTCATGGGAGCGCGCCAGCATCTGCCAAGTTTGTGGATGCTCCTCGCCTTCAGCCCACACTTGCTCACCCAAAAGTCGCAAGTGAGAGGGCAAAGTGACCCGGGCGGCGTCGGGATCAAGATAAGGCAGGGGGTAAACACGCAAACCAACCCGGCCACTGGCGTCAGGAAAGTCATAGCCGCGCCCACAATTTTCAATCCGGGCGGCAATAGTTAGGCGCTCATTTAGCTGCTGCGCGTTGAAACCTAAGCGAATATCACTGTCATGGTTGCCGGCAGTTAACACCACCCGGGTCAGCTCAGTTAGCCGCCTAAACGCCTCATCGGCCAGGGCTATCGACTGGGTGGGGGCAACTGCGCGGTCAAAAACATCCCCAGATAGCACCACCAAATCAATTTTTTGGTCTTTAACCACCTCAATGAGGTGATCTAAAAAAGCGCTGTGGATCTCATGCAAATCATGGCCATGGAAGAAACGGCCCAGGTGCCAGTCGGAAGTGTGCAACACGCGCATAAGCAAAGTGTGCCACTCTGCGCCCATCTAGGCCGACAATTTACCTGTCGACCCGTTAGACTTGAGCAGTGGCCATTGATTTTTCAGCTGAAATTGAGCGACTAGAACACACCTACTCTTCCATCGCAGCAGTAACCGACCCGCAAGCACTGCGGGTACGCATCGACGAATTAAGCGAAAAAGCTGCCGCCCCAGACCTTTGGGATGACCCCGAGGCGGCCCAGGTGGTCACCAGCGCCCTGTCCCACGCCCAGGCTGAACTGGCGCGCGTAGAGAAGCTGGGCGAGCGCATTGAAGACCTACAAGCCATGGTGGAGCTAGCCGAGGAAGAAGAAGGCGCTGAGCGCCAGGCTATCCTCGACGAGGCCGGCGCTGACCTGGAAGCTATCTCTAAGGACCTGGCAGACCTGGAAATCCGCACCCTGCTTTCGGGTGAATACGATCAGCGCGACGCCGTAGTAACTATCCGTTCAGGTGCCGGCGGTGTGGATGCGGCAGACTTCGCCCAGATGCTGCTACGCATGTACTTGCGTTGGGCTGAGCGCCACGAATACCCGGTTAAGGTGCTGGATACCTCCTACGCTGAAGAAGCTGGCCTAAAGTCGGTTACCTTCGAGGTGCACGCTCCCTACGCTTACGGCACGCTTTCGGTTGAGGGCGGCACTCACCGCCTGGTGCGTATCAGCCCCTTCGATAACCAGGGTAGGCGTCAGACTTCATTTGCGGCGGTTGAGGTTATTCCTCTGATTGAATCCACTGACCACATCGAAATTCCCGAAACCGACATCCGCATTGACGTTTTCCGTTCTTCAGGCCCGGGTGGTCAGAGCGTTAACACCACCGACTCGGCGGTGCGCATCACCCACTTGCCTACCGGCCTGGTGGTGTCCATGCAGGACGAAAAGTCCCAGATCCAAAACCGCGCCGCCGCCATGCGCGTGCTGCAGTCACGCCTGCTGCTGCTAAAGCAGCAGGAAGAAGACGCCAAGAAGAAGGAACTGGCCGGCGACGTTAAGGCCTCCTGGGGTGACCAGATGCGCTCCTACGTGCTCAACCCCTACCAGATGGTTAAAGACCTGCGCACCAACTACGAGGTGGGTAACCCTGAATCTGTGTTCGACGGCGACATTGACGGTTTCATCGACGCCGGCATCCGCTGGCGCAAGCAGCAAGAAAGCGCCGAGTAAGCGTCAGGAGCAAGAAGGCGCTGAGTACAAGAAAGCGCCGAGTAAAAGCGCCAAATAAAACTCTAGTGGTCAGCCGGTTTAAACCGGCTGGCCACGACTTTTAGGGGTGCTTTAGGTACGACTTTTTGGGGGCGGTTTAAGCGCGCACCCAGGTTTTTACACGCCAGCGGGCATCGCCGCTAAGTGGATGCCAATCGCTATCGCTAGCATCGGCTTGCAGACAGAAACGTGAATAATCCACTTGGGGAGCCAGGGTTAACTGGCGTCCATGCAATGGTCCCAGCTTGGCGCGGGCATCTAGCTCCAGCTCGCTAATCACCAACACATCAGCCAAATCGCTATCTAAAGCAAGCTGATACACCTGGGCTCCACCTATCACCCAAACCCGGGGTAAAGAGCGGTAAATACCCTCACGCGCATCTGGCCCCAGGCCCGCGCCAGCCAACCGCAACGCTTCATCTAGGGTGGATGCGCAGGTGGGGCCATCCACACCCCGACGGGTGAGCACCACACAGTTACGTCCAGGCAGAGCTGAACTTAGCGAATGCCAAGTGCGTGAACCCATAACCACGCCGCAACCTATAGTGGACGCTTTGAAATGCTTGAAATCAGCCGGCACCCGCCAGGCCATATCGCCGTCAACCCCAAGCACGCCGTCGTCGGACTGGGCCCAAATCAGCCCCACGCGCCCCAAAGCCGGCGACAACGCCGGCGCCGTCGTGGTTGCCGGAGCTGTCGCTCCAGAGCCAGATCCAAATAGGCCAGAGGCAGCAACTACACCGCTCACACCGCTACCGGAGCCTTAATCGTGGGGTGGTGACGGTAACCATCAGAAGCATCAATGTCATCCATCTGATAGCTATCAATCGAATCAGCCGGGCGCAGACGCAAAGTGGGGAAGCTATAAGCCTGCGGCACCCGGCTAAGCTGCGTGCGCACCTGCTCCAAGTGGTTCAAATAAATGTGGCAATCCCCGCCAGTCCACACCAGCTCACCCGGCTGCAAACCAGTTTGCTGCGCCAGCATATGCACTAGCAGCGCATAGGAAGCAATATTGAACGGCACCCCTAAGAATAGGTCGGCGCTGCGCTGATAAATCTGCAAAGACAGCTTGCCCTCGGCCACATAGCACTGGAAGAAAGCGTGACAAGGCGCCAGGGCCATATCCTGCAAAGCCCCCACATTCCAGGCCGAAACAATCATCCGGCGCGAATCAGGGTTAGCCCGCAAATCCGCAACTAGCTGCGCAATTTGGTCGTAGGTGGCCCCGTCAGCCCCCTGCCAGCTACGCCACTGGTGACCATAAACCGGCCCCAGCTCACCGGCGTCATCAGCCCACTCATCCCAAATGGTGATACCACGCTCTTGCAGCCAACGCACATTAGTATCGCCACGCAAAAACCACAGCAGCTCACCCTTAACCGCCTTCATAGCCACAAACTTGGTGGTAATACGCGGAAAACCCTTACTTAGGTCATAGCGCAACTGGCGGCCAAAAACACTGAGCGTGCCCGTACCGGTGCGGTCAGATTTACGGGCGCCACTGGTGAGCACCTCAGCTAAAAGCTCCTCATAGGCCACATCCACGCCTTCAGGCGCGGTTAGTCCCATAGCTTCCAAAAAGGGGTAGCTCATAGGTCGATAACCTTACTTTCGTCTAAGTCCAGGTCTGCAACTTTGGGGGAGGAAAGATCCAGGGCATGATCCTGCATCGCCACCTGGGTGGACTCAATCACCTGCCGGGCCAGGGAACGTCCACCCCACCAGCCCACAGCCGCGCCAATCCCCAGGGGAGCCAGGCGCCCAGCAGCCACGCCCAAAACCTTTCGCCCGGCATACTTAGCGGCGCGAGTAGCCAGTTTGGCGTTAACCGTACGCACCGTGGAAATAGGCAGGGTGTTAACCAGCTGCCCCACCCACACCAGAGATTGCATCCCCAGCTGACCCTCAATAATTTCCTGGCCCTCCTTGCCCAACAGAGCGCTGAGCAGCAGGGTACGACGGCGCTCGCGGTCTACCACGGAAATGCCCTGCAGCTGGGCTACGGTGAGCACATAGTAGGCGGCTTGCACGAAAAATGCGGCGGTTTGGGCCGTGGTTAGGCCCGCTGCCGTAATGGTGCCAACTGAAGGCAGAGCGGCGGCTGTACCTACTGCCCCGCTAGATAGCGAAACGTCACGCACTAGGGCGCGCCCAGCTAATTCCACCAGTTCCTCAGTGGTGGCGTGGGGGTGTTGGGCCCGCATGCGCTCGGCGCGCACAACCACCCGGTCTGCCGGAATGGATAGGGCCTTATCTAGTGCAGTTTCAAACTTGCTAGGTTCTAGGGACAAGCCCCCGCTCCCTTCAGTTAGTGGTTAATTAGGCGATAGGGGTGCCGTTGAGGCGGGTGGTTACGTGGGCGCCGTGCTCTACCGTGTGGCCTACCGTGCAGTAACGGTTAATGGCTACCTCCACGCGTTCACGCAGCTTGGCTAGTTGGTTTTCGTCTAGGCCGGCTAGGGTTGCGTCAATGTCGACGTCGAAGGACTCGTAGCGCTCTTCCGCATCGTTTTTGACGGCGGTGGTCACGGCGGTCAGCTGACCGTCTTGGCCCAGTTCGCGGGCGATACGGTGGTCGGCTGAGAGAGTCTGGCAGGTGAGCAGGGCGATTTTCATTAGTTCACCGGGGGTGAAGTTGCCTTCGCCGCCAACCTCAACGCTTACGCCGTTTTCGTTTCCGGCCAGGTAGTGGCGGGTGCCTAGGCGCTTAGCCCAAACCCCGGCGGCGGGTAGGTTGGCAGGGACAAGTTCAGGATGTAGTTCACTCATGTGCAATATCTTTACATGCTGAGCCGTCATCGGGCAGGGCTATTGCTTGCGGCGCAATGGACCTTGTGCCCGGCATCTGGCCTCGCTAGGGCTGCGGCCGGGCAGGCAGTTTGGGTGCGCCCTAGGCTAGTTGGCGCTGTGGCCCGCCAGGTACTTAGCGGCGCAGGCAAGCTCATAGGCGACGGCGTCGTCAGAGAACTTTAAGGCGCTGCGTAAGATGCGCTCACCAAAAAGCGGGATCGCCAAAGTCGCGTCAATATCCACGTTTAACTCGCAGCCTGAGGCGGTGGGAGTTAAAGTGCCCTGGCCGCTTAGTTTGAGCGGCAGCCCACTGATCTGGGTGGCAATTTGGCCCTGGTAGCTTGAGTCAGAGCGGGGTTGGGTGCACCAACGCTGAGCCAGAGCCAGGTTTACCTCACCCTTTATGAAACGGCTGGCATTGGCAGGAATGACGGTGGGGCTCACGGTGGCCTTAGTGAGCGTACCCTGCCAGGTTTTACCGGCGTCGTCGGCGCTGGTGGGCAGGGCGCCAGCGTGCAAATTTTCTAGCGGGGCCCTGCCAAAACGGATTAACTGGTAAGCCGGGTCGTTAAACATTGACAAAATCTGTTCGCAAGGAGCCTGATAATTTATTTTGACTGATGTACGCATGAGATAAGCCTGCCATGCGCGCTAGGCTGGAGTCATGACGACTCTCCCCGCAGCGCTACGAGACAAAGTTGAGTTTGCCCCAGCTGACCTGGACTGGCTGCATCAACTTGTGGGGGACTGGCAGCTGGTGGCTGACATGTCGATGGCTGACCTGGTGTTGTGGGTGCGTAACAAGAATGGGCGTCTGATGGCTATGGATCAGTGTCGCCCCTCCAACAACACCACTGTGCACCCCGACGACGTAATCGGCCTGCGTATGCCGGCAGCGCGTGAAGCACTGGCCCTGGAAGCGCTGGCCTCCTGCCAGGTAAGGGTCGCTAAAAACAATATTTGGAACGGCACGGTAGCTGTTAAAGAAGAATTCATTCCGGTGGTGTGCGGCGGGCGAGCTATTGCAGTGCTAACTCGCGAATCCACCGTGGGGCTGCTTAGCGGCGGGCGCCTGATTGACGATGGCCAGCTGCAAGCGGCTAACCGCCTGTGCCAGATGATTTCTCAGGGAGATTTTCCCGTCTCCGGGGCGGGCACCAGCGTACGCCACGGGATGCCGCGTGTAACTGACGGTATGATTTGCCTCAGTGCTGAGGGGAATGTTACCTACGCCTCACCTAACGCAACCACCTGTTTTCACCGGTTAGGTATTAAGGGAAGCCTGGATAAAGTACAGCTACTTGAGCAGGTAACTAACCTGATTCCGCCCCATAGCCACGTGGATGAGACTATGTCGCTGGTGCTTATGGGGCGCCAGGCTTGGCTAACTGAGCTGGAGCTAGGGGGAGTGTTCTTGGCGGTGCGCTCTGTGCCGCTGCTAGACGCTGGCCAGCGGGCTGGGGGACTGCTGCTGGTGCGTGACATTACCGAGCTGCGCCGTCGTGAGCAGGTGTTGTTGAGCAAGGACGCCACCATCCGCGAAATTCACCACCGCGTTAAAAACAATCTACAAACCGTCTCGGCACTGCTGCGTATGCAGGCGCGACGCGCTGAGCAGCCTGAGGCGCAGGCGGCCCTACGTGAGGCAGAGCGGCGCGTGGCCACCATCGCCACCGTGCACGATGCACTGAGCCAAAACATTAATGAAACCGTTGATTTCGATGAGGTTTTCGGTCAGGTTTTGCGTCAAGCCGCGCTGGTGGCTGAAAGTGACCACAAGGTAAGTGTCCAGCTGGAAGGCAAGTTTGGCATGGTCGGTGGCGACGCCGCCCAGGCCCTGGTCACAGTGCTGGCGGAGCTGGTTGCTAACGCTGTTGAGCATGGCTTGGCTAAACATGACGGTACGGTTACGGTTAGTGCCCAGCGTGATGGGGCCGCTTTGAAGGTGCTGGTTAGCGACGACGGCGAGGGGTTAGCTGAGGGCAAGGTAATGACTGGCTTGGGCACCCAGATTGTCTCCACCTTGGTGCGCACTGAGCTGCACGGCGTCATTGACTGGTCACCTAACCCGCAAGGCGGCACGGTGGTAACTATCCACGCCCACCTGGAGGACTAAGCACTGACAGATTAGGCACTGTTGATTAGAGGTAGCACAGCCAGGCGCCCTAAGCTTTAGGCGCCGTCTGCATAAACGAGGCGCGTTAAAAAAATTTATGGCCGCACCAAATGGTGCGGCCATAAATTTTCGGTCAGGCAGAACGACGAGCACGGGCAGCCCTACGTTTTAGGGAGCGCCGTTCGTCTTCACTCATTCCACCCCAGACGCCAGCGTCTTGACCGTTGTCCAGAGCCCATTTCAAACACACATCCACAACTGAACAGCTGCGGCATACAGTCTTGGCTTCCGCGATTTGGGCGATTGCCGGACCGGTGTTACCCACAGGGAAGAACAGCTCCGGGTCTGCGTTCAGGCATGCTGCACGCTCACGCCAGTCCATGACATTCTCCCTTCTTAATACCGCCGTTAAGGACAGGTAAAAACAGATGAACGGTCGTCGCCGCCGTAGCGCCGATCGCCCGTTCGATTTGCCTGTCCAACTCTCACACGGTATAAGCGCTAGGACAAGACTTTTTACCTGAGAACTGCGCACAAATGCGGTGGAAGTAATCACATTTGGGCACTTTTGAGCAGTTTTTGTAAATTTCAAGAGGTTTACTTGTGGAAAAGCCTACACTTGTGGGTTATCTGCAAATGTTGGGCTGGTATTTTGGCATATCTGTATAGGCGTGATTTGTGAGCTAGCTATGACAAGCCCCCTGCCTGGTAGGTGCTGGCGGTGAGGATCAAGCCAGCGCGTTAGTCGTACATTAGCTAGCTGCATCCCTTCGCCTAGGCCGGGGGCAAGTAGTAGCAGTGGACTCAGGTTGCGCAGCTGGGCTAGGACGCCGCTATAAGTGTTGGCGGCGCGGCTGGTTAAGGCGGTGGCAAAAACCGGCGTGCCAGCATCTAGGGCAGTTTCTACGGTGTTAATGGCGCTTGGGCAGGCTTGGTCTAGGTTGTCGATAAAAATTGCACGCTGAGCCAGGGCTGGGTCGGTAGCTTGTAAAACGTCGTAGACGCGCGCCAGGGCGGTGCTGCGGCCACTACCTGCGGGCCCAATAATGACTAGCCCTTGGTCCAGTTGGGGGCACCAGGGCTGGGCTTGATCGCCACCTAAACCCAGTGCCCAGGGCGGACAGATGGGGACAATCTCCGGCAGGGCCACAACTGGGGCAGTCGCTCGCGCCGTCGTAGCTGCAGTAGCAAAAGCTGGCGCCAGCAAAATCTGGGCGGCGCACCAGTGCGAGGCCAAAGTAAGCACCCCGGCACCCACCTGATTGGGGGCCTGCTGGCAGCGTTTAAGGCCGGCTTGATCAGCCAGGGTGTCAGAGCAAACTCCCAGATACAGGCGCTGGGAAATATTGGCGCACCAACGCATTGAGGCATTAGCTAAATCCCCGGCCAAAGCTAGGGCAAACAGGCCTCGACGTGAAGCGTTAACCAGTTTTTCTAGCACGTCACGGCCTTCACCCAGCCCCAAGACAGTGTCTATCGCCTCGCCCACACAGTCCAGATCATCAATTAGCAGCAGTTGGTCACGCAGTTTTCCCTCCAAAGCTAACTGGGTCAGGCGCAAAACTTCGCAAGGATGAAAGGTATCTAGCTGCGAGCCGGACAGGGCTGCATTTGGCAAGGCTAATTGGTTTACATCAGCACCAATCGCATGTGTAACCAGACCGGCCTGGGCGGCGCTGCTAGCCAGTTGCCGCAGGGCAGCGGTGCGCCCTGAAGCGCTGGTACCAAAAATTCCTAGCGGCGTGGCGCTGTCCCAATTAAAAGCCCCATAGGCTAGCTGCTCAGGCAGGTCACATAGGGCCAAGGCCAAATTTTGGCGGGTACTAACTAGGGTGGTAGCTAGTCCTTTAGCGGGTGCCGGGGCACCGTGGGCAGTCAGTAACTGTCGGGCCTGGTTAAAGCTCAGATTAGCTGGGGGCGGCGCTAGCCAGGGTGACTGACAAGGTGGCAGGGCCTGGGCGGCTTTAACACAGGCATCAATCCACACCGCACTTTCCTGGGCAGTGCCGGCGTAGGGGCAGCGAAAATGTCCGCGCTGGGTGCTTAGACATAAAAACCCCGGTGCTCGCGGCAAATCTGGCAGGTCTCCGTGGCCTAGCAGGGGGGCGCCTTCGCTGGCGTCAAGCATCCGCAGGCACACTCGTAGCGCCGCATTGGCGGTAATTGAGGTGCTCAGCGCCCCATGGGGGTGTTGGGTAGCCAAAATCAGGTGCATCCCTAAACTGCGTCCCTGCGCGGCCAGGCGCAGCAGATGCTCAAGTAGCTCTTCTTGGCTGGCCGCCAGAGTGGCGAACTCATCCACCACTACCAGCATCCGGGCTAGCGGCGCCAAGCTGGGCTGATGCTGGCGTAGCTGCTCATATTCGGTTATGTCTTTACAGTTGCTTTCGCGCAAAATTTGTTCACGACGGCGCAGTTGGGCACTGATGGCCTCAATAGCCCTGGCGGTGGCGGCAGGCTCTAAATCAGTTAGTAGATCGACGCAGTGCGGCAGGCGCTTTAGTGGTCCCAGGCAGGTGCCGCCCTTGTAGTCAACCAAAATCAGTTGCAAAGCTGAGGGGGAATGGGCCCAAGCTAACTGCAATAGCCAACTGGTTAATAGCTCTGATTTACCAGCCCCGGTAGTGCCCACCACCAGGGCGTGGGGCCCGTCAGCCACCAAATCCACCCAAGCTTGGCCACAGTCACCCACCCCTAAACAGGCGCGCAGCTGGGCGGGGCTTTTGGTAGAAGCGCTGGGATCGCTCTGGGCAAGCATGGCGGTGGCTGCTTTAGGTTCTTGAAGCTGGCTGGCAAAAGTAGGGCCAGCTTCTAAATCCAAAAGTGAAGCCAAGGCAATACAAGCTGGGCCTTGGCGCTCTTGCGTGGCCTGCAAAGTGACGGGAGTAAAAATCTGGCGCCACCACGAATCAGAAATTTCAGCTACGCGCCTAGGCGCGCGAATACAGCGGGTAGCTGGCTTGGTGGTGGCCCACATCAACCAAGCCTGGTTTTGGCCCTCGTTCCAAAGTAGGTGGGCTCCGCCGCTAACCGGTTGCACCTGGGCCTGGGCTGTGGCTAGCAGCTGCGCACACAGCCAGCGCCCGGTTGTCTGGGCGTTAGGGCCGGTAATGGTAATACGCTCATCAGGGCGAATCCAGGTGGAGTGAAAGCGGCGGATACCCGGCCAAGCCCGCAAACAGTTTTTCGTATTGGGTTTATGCTCGCCAACCATGGCGCAGGCCAGCGCCAAAGTAGCCGGATCAGGTAGACGCCCTGGGCTAGCGCCTCGACCAGAGGGATAGCTACGCAGCATCATTAGCCCCAACATGGGGGCGCTAATTAGCATCATTGACCAGCCCTGATCGGTTAGCAAAAACCCTGCCATGGCCACCAGCGGCAAAAGCACATACAAGCTTTGCAACAAAAACCCGCCAGCATGAGGCTGTGGTACCTGTAACTGGCGCGGCAAGCGCCGCAGCTGCAACACGGTAGTGCCAATACGAATCCGGGCGCGTGGATACCACACCAGGCGGCGGCGTCGTCGCCAAAAACAACCCCCACAGCGCAACCAAAGCCCATTAACAGAGCCCACATCATGCACCCGCAAAGCCCCACGCAGCTGACGCAGGCGCAAATGCTGCCAGGAAACAAACTGGTCATCAGGTAAATCAGCCCGGCCTAAAGCAGCGGCGCTCGCGGGTAGAACCATGCCGGCATGAGGGCCGTGCACAACTGCTATATGCAGCTCAGCGTCAGTGGCTGCACGCAGCGAATAAACATCATTAAGCGGCGTTGCCATATTTCAAGCATAACACAACATAATCAAATATGATCTAGTGCTGGGGAAAAATCGCGAGAAGGGCGGATTTCTGCGATGATTGAGCCATGACTAGCCCGCAGGCAGTAAGCCAAATTCCCGCATCCGCACGCGAGCGTTGGGGGCAGCTGGTACGCACCATCGACCGCGCCCGCCACGATTACTACGACGCCGTAGACACCCAAAGTTCGCTCAGCGATCAGGAATATGACCGCCTTTACCGCGAACTAGAAGAACTTGAAGACACCTACCCGGCGCTGGCCCTGCCCTCCTCGCCAACCCAGCATGTGGGCGGTCAGGGCGCCAACCAGTTTGCCCCCATCACTCACGCTGAACGCATGTACTCGCTGCAAGATGTTTTTAGCTTGGAGGAGCTAGCTCAGTGGTGTGCGCGCATCGACCCAACCGACGAGCTGCCCATGACTGGAGAGGTTAAGGTTGACGGCCTGGCCATCTCACTAACTTACCTAGACGGTGTCTTAACCCAGGCTGCCACGCGCGGAGATGGGCGTGTGGGTGAAGACATCACTGCCAATGCCCGCACTATCGCCTCAATTCCACTAGTGTTAGCCGGCGCCAATCACCCCAAGCGCATTGAGGTGCGAGGTGAGGTGTATTTCCCAAGCGAAGCTTTTGCCCGGTTTAACCGTGAGCGCCAGGAAGAAAATCAGCGCCGCGAGCAGCGTAACCTACAAGCGCGTGAGCAGGGACGTAAAACTGAGCCGCTGCTACAGATTTTCGCCAACCCGCGCAACGCTGCCGCCGGCTCGCTGCGCCAAAAAAACCCGGCAGTGACCGCCTCGCGTCCGCTAGCTATGGTGGTACACGGTTTTGGGGCGGTTGAGGTGCAAGATGAAGCCCAAGAACTGCCGCAAACTCAGCGTGAATGGTATGAGCTAATGCGCTCCTGGGGCTTGCCAGTGTCTAGCTATACGCAGGTGCTAGTGGGGCGCAAACAGCGCGAAGAATATATCGCCACTTACGCTAAGCGCCGCGACCAGCTGGTACACGACATCGACGGTATCGTATTCAAACTAGACGATGTCCAGCGTCAACGTGAGCTGGGCTTTACCGCCCGCGTGCCGCGCTGGGCAGTTGCCTACAAATACCCGCCCCAGGAAGTGCACACCAAGCTGCTAGACATTGACGTACAGGTGGGACGCACTGGGCGCGTCACCCCCTTCGCGGTAATGGAGCCGGTGGCGGTAGCTGGTTCTACGGTGGCCCGCGCTACTTTGCACAACGCCAGTGAGGTAGCCCGTAAAGGCGTGTGGATCGGCGACACGGTGGTGCTGCGTAAAGCCGGGGACGTGATCCCTGAGGTTTTAGGGCCGGTATTGTCGCTGCGCCCCGAGGACGCCTACCCCTTTGTTATGCCCGCCAACTGCCCTTCTTGCGGCACCGCCTTGGCGCCCATGAAGGAGGGCGACGTGGATCTACGTTGCCCCAACCAGCGCTCATGCCCAGCTCAGCTGACCCAGCGCCTGGTGTATTTGGCCGGCCGTAGTGCCTTTGACATTGAGGGATTGGGGGAGGAGTCTGCCCTGGCGCTGACTCAATCCACTAGTGAGCATCCGCCGGTGCTTACCAACGAAGCCCAGCTATTTGACTTAAAAATTGAAGATCTTAAGCAGGTAACCACCACCCGCACTAATGCGCGCACCGGCGTCAGTGAGCAGGTGCCGGTGTTTTACACCAAGCCCACGGCTAAGAAACCTTCAGTGCCGCGTAAAAACGCTATCTCTATGCTGGCTGCCATTGAGGGGGCCAAGCAACGCCCGTTGTGGCGGGTTTTGGTGGCGCTTTCGATTAGGCATGTGGGCCCGACGGCGGCGCAGGCTTGGGCTGCCCACTTTGGCTCTATGCAGGCTTTGCGCCAGGCTTCCCTAGAGGAGCTGGCTGCGGTTGAGGGCGTGGGCGAGACCATTGCCCAGGCTTGGCTGAGCTGGCTTGAAGTGGACTGGCACCGTGAAATTTTGCAGGCTTGGCAAGACGCCGGGGTGCGTATGGACGACGCCGAGGGTGAGGCACCTGCTGGCGGCGCTGCGGGGGGCACTGGCGACGACGTCGCTGACGGCGCAGGGCAAGGCGCCGACGCTGAGGCACAGCCACTGGAGCAAACTCTGGCTGGGCTTACCCTGGTGGTCACCGGCACGCTCTCTGGCTTTAGCCGCGCCCAAGCCCAGGCGGCGATTGTGGCTAGGGGCGGCAAGGCTGCCGGTAGTGTTTCGAAGAAAACCGATTACCTAGTGGCCGGGGAGAAGGCTGGCTCTAAAGAACGCAAAGCCATCTCGCTAGGGGTGCCGGTTTTGGATGAGGAACAGTTTGTGGCCCTACTTCAGGGACAGGCCCCCGCCTAAACGCTAGGGTATCGGCGTGGGCGTTAAAAGGCTCGCCAGAGGCTCAAAGCGCCTGAGCCTGAAAGGGCGCGCCGTCGGCGGCTAAAGGGCGGCAGAGACCCAAAGGGGCTGCACCTGAAGGGGCGGGCGTCGTCGTGCCCGCCTGAAGCAACCAAAGGCGACATAACAAAAATGGGGCCGGGCTTAAAACCCGACCCCATTAGCGCGCTTAGCGGTTTAAGCGTGCCTAGCGGTTTAGTAGTGCGAAACTACCGTGGTGCCCACAGGGGCCCAGTCGTAAATCCACTTGGCTTCAGAAACTGGCATGTTAACGCAGCCGTGCGAGCCGCCCTCGCCAGACCAGCCGAAGGAGTTACGCCAAGGCGCACCGTGCAGGGCGTAAGAACCGGTGAAGTAGGTGACCCAAGGAACATCCTTGGAGCAGTAATCCCAACCAGCAGTACAACCCATATCCTGGGCAGCGTACTTGAGGTAGACGTGGTAGGTGCCGGTTACGGTTTCAGTTCCCGGAGCACCCGGAACCATACCCACCGGGCCATGCACCACCGTGGCACCCTCATAGGCGGTCACTGTGGCGTTAGACAGGTTAACGTCAATCCACTTCTCGCCCTCAGCTGCCGGGTAAGCCAGCTTTTCTGCGCCGTTGGCTATAGTGCGCTCTTTCCACTCTGCCTTAGTGGTTTTGTACTCGAACTTACCGGCATAAGCCTTGCCGCTGTTAAGCGAAGTCAGTAGCTGCTCAGAGACAGTAGAAGCGTTCTGGACGTCTTTACCATCTTTAGCCTCAACCACCACCGTGGCCACCTTACCGTCAGAGTAAACGTTACGTTCACCCTCAACCAGGGTCACCTGCGCGGCCGAAGCCTGCTTGTTAACCCACTTGGTTACCGCTTCCTTATCGACGGTTACGGCCAGATTCTTGCCATCCGTGCTGGGGCCAACCTTGATCCAGGCAGCCTTAGTTTCAGTGTCAGCGGTGTAGGTGTCGCCGTCAGGGTCAGTAATGGTGACATCGTTTTTAACGATGGTATTGGCCTTATCAGCGGCAGCCTTAGCCTTGGTGTAGGTAATGGTGGGGGCCGTGTTCACATAAGCCACCTTCACCGAGGTAGAGCTAAGCTGCGCGGCGGCGCTGGTGGCGGCCTGCTCAATCTCCTTAGGAGACAGGCTCTGGCCATCCTTACCGGAGACAACCTCAAAGGTGGTTTCTTCCTCGTTAAAGGTCACCGAAGCATTGACCGGGGCGTTAGAGCCGGGCGGCAAAATCTTGGCGATGTACTCGTCAATCTTGATTGAAGAGCTGGTGGAAACCACGCTTACTGAATTGTTAGAGGTAAACGGCGCCGTGAAACGGTTCATGATTGAAGCGTTAGGTGACAGAGCAGCCTTAGCAGTAGCGGCGGCGTCGACCTTAACCCCCAGCTCGCTGAGGCTAGCCTGGCGGTTAACCGCGCCGGAGATAGACACCTTGGCGGCGCTTGCTTTAGAGGACACCAACTTGGCGATTTCGCTCTGAGTCATGCCCGATACATCCTGGCCGGCCACACTAGTGCCGGGGAGGGCATGGTCCGAATAATGCACGGCCCAAGCGCCAGCGCCACCGCCCACAGCTAGTAGGGCTGCGGCGCCCACCAGCCAGGGCCAGCGCCGCCGTTTTTCAACGTTCGCGCTTACCTTCTGTGAACGGTTGAAGAGTTTTATCACTACCGTCAACTTCCGTGAGATTTACACCTAAGTATTGGGGAAGGTGTAAGGGGAGTAAACTAGCTAATAGTTTACGGATCAACTTTATTTTAGTTTAGACCCGGTGCACTTGTCGCCTGTCTAGGGCAGTCGTGCTGCTTACATGTTATGCGCCAAGCAGACAGGCTGGGATAGTTTTAAGGACACAACTCGCTAACGGCGCAGCCACTTTTGTTAAGGCCAAGTAACCAATGGCGCCCTGGCGGGGTTTAAACTTGAGACCATGTCGACAATTTCTACCGCCGAAGTTGCGCGTGTAGCCGCATTGGCTCGCGTTGCACTAACAGACGCCGAGGTTGAGCGCCTAGCTAAAGAGCTCGACGCCGTAGCCTCCTCATTTGCTCGCGTTAACTCTGTGGTCTCCGCAGAAATTCCCGCCACCAGCCACCCGGTGCCGCTAACTAACGTGATGCGTGAAGATGTACCGGGCCCCACCTTGGATGTAGAAGAGCTTCTAGCCGGCGCCCCCGCCAGCGAAGACTCCATGTTCCTAGTGCCCCAGATTTTGGGTGATGAGGAGTGAGCGTGAACAGCGAACTTACCCGTCTAAGCGCAGCCGAGCAGGCCGCCAAACTAGCCGCCGGAGAATTTAGCTCCCGCGAACTAACCCAGGCCCACCTAGAGCGCATTGATGCCCTAGAGCCTGCCGTGGGTGCCTACCTAAACGTAGACTACGACGGCGCCCTGGCCGCCGCTGACGCCGTCGACACTGCCCGCAAGGAAGGCGCCGCGCTACCTGAGCTGGCCGGTGTGCCCGTAGCTGTTAAGGACCTGTGCTGCACTCGCGGCCAGGTGACCACTGCCGCCTCCAAGATCCTGGAAGGCTGGGTGCCGCCCTACGACGCTACTTTGGTAGCTAACATTCGCGCCAACCAGATGCCGATTTTGGGTAAGACCAACCTGGACGAATTCGCCATGGGTGGTTCCACTGAGCACTCGGCTTTCCACCGCACCGCCAATCCCTGGGATTTAGAGCGTATCCCTGGTGGTTCTTCAGGTGGTTCGGCTGCCGCCTTGGCCGCCTATGAGGCCCCGCTAGCGGTAGGTACCGACACTGGTGGTTCGATCCGTCAGCCCGCCGCCGTCACCGGCACCGTGGGGGTTAAGCCCACCTACGGTACGGTTTCGCGTTTCGGTGTAATCGCTATGGCTTCCTCTCTGGACACCCCCGGCCCCATGGCCCGCAACGTGCTTGACACTGCGCTGCTGCACGACGTGATGGCCTCCTATGACCCGCTGGACTCCACTTCACTGTCTGACGCCCCCCGAGGCATGGCCGACGTGGTGCGCGCCGCCCAGGCCGGCATGGACTTAAAGGGTCTGCGCGTGGGTGTAATTTCTCAGCTCGACGGCGGCGAAGGCTACCAGGAAGGGGTAGTGGACTCCTTCCACCAGGCCCTAACCCTGCTGGAGAACGCCGGCGCCACCATTAAGACCGTAGACCTGCCCCACCTGGAATACGCCCTAGACGCCTACTACCTGATTATGCCCGCCGAGGTTTCCTCCAACCTGGCCCGCTACGACGGTATGCGTTACGGCCTGCGTGTTGAACCCAAGGAAGGCCCGGTCACCGCTGAGCGCGTTATGGCTGCTACCCGTGGCGCCGGTTTTGGTGACGAGGCTAAGCGCCGCATCATTTTGGGCACCCACGTGCTCAGCGCCGGTTACTACGACGCCTACTACGGCAGCGCCCTGAAGGTGCGCACCCTGGTACAGCGCGACTTTGACGCCGCCTTTGCCGACGTCGACATTTTGGTCAGCCCCACCAGTCCGATCACCGCTTACCGTTTCGGTGAGAAGGACGACCCGCTGACCATGTACAAGCTGGATGTAACCACCATTCCGGCTAACCTGGCGGGTATCCCTGGCATGAGCCTGCCTAGCGGTCTTAGCGAAGGCTTGCCGGTGGGCTTCCAGATCCTGGCCCCGCAACGTAAGGATGACCGTCTCTACCGCGTGGGTGCGGTGCTAGAGGCGCTGGTAAACGAACGTGTTGGTGGTGCGCTGCTAGAGCGTGCCCCCCAGCTATAAGGAAGTGCGATGAGCGATAAGCTAATGGATTTCGACGAGGCCGTTGAGCGTTTCGATCCGGTTTTGGGCCTCGAAGTGCACGTCGAGCTGGGTACTGCCACCAAGATGTTCGACGCCGCCCCCAACCAGTTTGGGGCCACCCCTAACTCGCTAACCACCCCCACCTCGGTGGGTCTACCTGGCGCCCTGCCGGTGGTTAACGCCAAAGGCGTGGAGTACGCCATCCGTATCGGTTTGGCCCTGAACTGCTCAATTGCTGAGTCTTGCCGCTTTGCCCGTAAGAACTACTTCTACCCGGACCTGGCTAAGGACTTCCAGACTTCCCAGTTTGATGAGCCCATCGCCTATGACGGTTACCTGGATGTGGAACTAGAAGACGGCGAAATTTTCCGCGTGCCCATTGAGCGCGCCCACATGGAAGAAGACGCCGGTAAGAACACCCACATTGGTGGCGCCGACGGACGTATTGAGGGTGCGGAATACTCACTGGTGGACTACAACCGCGCTGGTGTGCCGCTGGTGGAGATCGTGACCCGTCCCATTGAAGGCGCAGGTAAGCGAGCCCCCGAGGTGGCCGCCGCCTATGTGCGTACCCTACGCGACATTTTCCGTGCCATCGGGGTTTCTGAGGCCCGCATGGAGCGCGGTAACGTGCGTGCGGACGTGAATGTGTCACTGCGCGATACCCCCGATTCGCCGCTGGGTATCCGCACCGAAACCAAGAACGTCAACACCTTCCGCTCTATTGAGCAGCACATTCGCTACGAGATTCAGCGTCAGGCCGCGATTTTGGCTGACGGTGGCGAGATCGTGCAGGAGACTCGCCACGGCCAGGCTGACGGTACTACCGCCCCCGGCCGGGTTAAGTCCGACGCCGACGACTACCGTTACTTCCCCGAGCCCGACCTAGTACCCGTAGCTCCTAGCCGCCAGTGGGTGCAGGAGATTGCTGCCTCGCTACCGGAGATGCCGGCCGCTAAGCGCCGTCGTCTAAAGGAAGCCTGGGGACTAAGCGATGAAGAGATGCGCGATGTGGTCAACGCTGAGGCCCTGGACCTGATTGAGGCTACCGCCCTGGCTGGTACTAGCGGCCAGGCTGCCCGTAAGTGGTGGATGGGTGAGCTGGCCCGTTACGCCAAGGAGCAGGAGCAGGCACTTACTGAGCTGCCGGTTACGCCCGCCCAGATTGCGGCTTTGCAGAAGATGGTCGACGACGGCGAGCTGACTGACAAGCTGGCCCGTCAGGTGCTTTCTGGGGTACTAGCTGGTGAAGGTGACCCTGCTGAGGTTGCTGCTAAGCGTGGCCTGAAGGTAGTTAGCGACGACGGTGCCCTGCTGGAAGCTGTGGACGCCGCCCTGGCGGCTCAGCCCGACGTGGCCGACAAGATTCGCGCCGGTAAGGTAGCTGCCGCCGGCGCAATTGTGGGCGCAGTGATGAAGGCTACGCGCGGACAAGCTGACGCCAAGCGTGTCCGCGAGTTGATCATGGAGCGCGTACAGGGCTAAACGAAACTGGCTAAACTACAAGCCAAAATAACGTAGGGGACGTGGCCATGCGGCCACGTCCCCTACTGCTTAGTAATGATAAATAGCTAAAATTGTAAGGATTACAAACAAGCTGGGCGTTTATTGTGGGAAACCTCGCTGCACAGCGGCTAATTAGTCGGACACAATAGTGTCAATGATCGGCATACAGGCTCTAGCCGCCGCCGTCGTTTTGTGAAAGGACTACAAAAATGGCACAGCCCAGCCCTAGCTACACCGTAGCTCTGCGACTACAGGTACCGCGCAGCCAGGCTTCGGTAGCGCAGTTGGTTGACACTGCGGCTTCCACCGGTGCCATCGTCACCGGTGTTGACGTGGATGACCCCAGTGGTGAAAAGGTCGTAATTGACCTCACCATGGATCTGCGCGATTCCAACCACCGCCTTGAAGTAATTGACCTGCTCAAGAACCTGCCCGGAGTGGAAGTTGAGAACGTAGGCGACTCCACCTTCCTGGCCCACATCGGCGGCAAGATTGAAATCGCCGCACGTACCCCCATTCGTAACCGTCGTGACCTCTCGCGTGTCTACACCCCTGGTGTGGCCCGCGTTTGCAAGGCTATCTACGACACCCCCTCCAAGGCCCGTAAGCTGACCATCAAGCGCAACACTGTTGCCGTGGTTACCGACGGTACCGCCGTACTAGGTCTAGGTGACATCGGCCCGGCCGCCGCCATGCCGGTAATGGAAGGTAAGGCCGTACTGTTCAAGCAGTTCGGTGGGGTTGACGCTTGGCCGGTGGCCCTGGACACCAAGGATCCTGACGAGATCGTGGCGATCGTTAAGGCCCTAGCCCCCGCCTACGGTGGCATTAACCTGGAAGACATCGCTGCCCCCAAGTGCTTCGACATTGAGGCCCGTCTGCGTGAAGAGCTGGACATTCCGGTCTTCCACGACGATCAGCACGGCACCGCCATTGTTACCCTAGCTGCCCTAATCAACGCCCTGAAGGTAGTTGGCAAGAACATCGAGGATGTACGTATTGTGCTTTCCGGTGTGGGTGCGGCCGGTTCTGCTATCGCCAAGCTGCTGATGGCTCACGGCGCTCGCGACATTGTTGGTTACGGTCGTGACGGCGCCCTCAATGGTGACAACACCGAGGGTATGAACGAGCACCGTCGTTGGTTGGCGGAGCACACTAACCCCCGTCACGTCACTGGCAGCCTGAAGGAAGGCCTCAAGGGTGCCGATGTGTTCATCGGTGTTTCCTCCGGTAACCTGCTGGAGCCTGAAGACCTAGCGGTTATGAATGAGGGGGCCATTGTGTTCGCCATGGCTAACCCCACCCCTGAGGTGGACCCGATTGCCGCCACCAAGTACGCCGCTGTAGTAGCTACTGGTCGTAGCGACTACCCCAACCAGATCAACAACGTGCTGGCCTTCCCGGGCCTGTTCCGTGGTCTGCTGGACACCGGTATCACCGACATCTCCACTGAGTTGCTGCGTGCTGCTGCCACCGGTATTGCTTCGGTAGTTTCTGAGCGCGAGCTCAGCCCGGTTTACATCATTCCAGGTGCCTTTGACACTCGCGTTGCCGACGCCGTAGCTGACGCTGTGCGTGACATCGCCTGATTTGTCTCTAGTGTCTGCCTGAGTTCTGCTTGGCTAAGCGTGGCGGGGCCGTCCCATTGTGGGGCGGCCCCGCATTTTGTTAGGGACGGCCCCGCGTTTGCTTTCTGACGAGCTAGGCCCTGCCGCTTGTTATCACGTGCTAAGCGGCCCCTAGCTAATAGCTCAGAGCGGTGTTTCAGGTGTGTTTTAAGGTGGCCCCGAAAAGTGTGTTGTGGTGCACGTGGTTTTGGGTTGACGGGTTGGGTGTGTGTGGGGTTAGGATAGTTCCCGCTGCCGCACGGGGCTGGTGATTTAAAGCTGGTTCTGGTTTGGTGGCGTGGGGATCTTTTCTTCTCATGGTTTTTAACTGTTGTTGTCTGGTTCACGTTGGATCGGGTTGACAGGTTAGGGATCGTGGTTGTAAGATTCTCTGGTGCTTTGAGGAAAGCTTGCGGGCCTTGTTGGTTTGTGGGTTTTTCTTGTGGGTGTGTTGTTTGAGAACTCGATAGTGTGTCAAGTTTTTTATGTCTTGAATTC
>ERZ773180.56-NODE-56-length-97751-cov-27.208125_pt1 | contig 97751 bp, 69 predicted proteins | sample MGYA00511080_ERZ773180 | MGnify/ENA primary metagenome ERZ773180 (study PRJEB29015, sample SAMEA2738175) | human oral metagenome | biome: human oral; feature: human-associated habitat; material: saliva | place: China | collected 2178 ... | reverse complement strand
CAAATCTAACCCCCGCGACACGCCGAGCCAGACACACATTTTGACCCTTAACCCGCTATGTAAAAGTAGGGGAGAATTTACCCTAAAATTGAAAACAGCCCGCGGCCAAAGCTTAAACAGTGACGGCGAGCTGCTGGCGCGCCCGAAGGGACTCGAACCCCCAACCTTCTGATCCGTAGTCAGACGCTCTATCCATTGAGCTACGGGCGCATGTCGTTTCCGACAAGAAAGAACTTTACACACCTATCCACATGGGCGCAAATCAAAATGCTGTGACCCTGAACATATTAGGTTTTGGAAATAAAAGGTGGGGGGCGACTCTTTCGAGCCGCCCCCCACAGTTAAGTCAACGCGTTAGCCGCGTTGTTTAACCGAGATCAGGCCTCGCTACCGGCCTCAGCGTCGCGACGCTTGCGCAGGGCCAGGGCGCCTGCACCAGCTGCGGCCAGGACCAGTGCACCAATGCCAATGGCGATGGTAGTACCGGTACGGGCCAGCGGCTCGCGAGTGTCGTCGCCCTTACCGGGCTTACCGGGCAGAGCAGAGGGCTTGCCGCTGGGCTTGCCAGGCAGGGCAGAAGCCGAGCTGGAAGCGGACACACTCGGAGCAGCGGTGGGCTGAGCCGGGTTGGTCGGAGCAGCGGAGCCGGTGGGCTGCGCGGTCGGAGCAGCGGAGCCAGTGGGCTGCGCGGTCGGAGCGGCAGAGCCGGTGGGCTGCGCGGTCGGGGCAGCAGAACCGGTCGGAGCAGCGGTGGGCTGCTCGGTGGGAGCAGCGGTAGCGTCACCAGCAGGGGTGCCGGCGATGCGCAGCTCGGCTACGCCAACCTTGCCCTTGTCGCTGGTCAGGGTGATGCGCACGAAGCGGCCCTTAGCACCAGACTTGAGGGTCAGGTCCTGGGGAACCATTGCTTCGCCGCTGAGGCTGCCAGAGCCAGCGTCGGTCCAGGTCTTACCGTCAACGGAGACCTCGGCCTTCCAGCCGGTGGCGGGCATGGAGTCCACGCCGTCGTTGCCCTGGTTGGGTACGTACTGCACCTTGGAGATGTTGTAGACCTTGCCGGCGTCCAGGGTGATCGGGGCGCCAGAGGAAACCACAGCGTAGGTGAAGACGTTGTCGTCAACCATTGCCTCAGGCTTGCCGTTACGCGGGTCAGCGTCAGAGGTAGAAGCGTCCGCAGTGGCAGTGGTAGCGGCGGCGGTAACGTCGCCACTGGCCTTGAGGGCGATGGTGGGCAGGTAGTCGCTACGACGCCAGTCAATGGTGAAGTCGTTGCTCATCCAGATGTTGTACTGCTCAAGCTTGGTGGTGTCAGCGCCGGCGGGGGCGTTGAGCTCCCACAGCTGGTAAGTACCTTCAGGGGCCTGCTGGAGCTGGTTGTTAGCGTCCAGGTAGGAGCCGTCCCAACGCACCAGGCGGGTGCTAGTACGGTTCCAACCCTTGTCACTCATGGAGATGAAGACCTGGTCAGACAGGACCTCGTACTTGCCGTCGTCGGTCTTGCGCATGGCCACCAAACCGGAGCGGATCAGCGGTACGTCAGCCTTGAAGTAGACGTGCGGACGGTCGTTGAACATGGTGAACTGGTGGCCAGCCTTGTTAACAACCTTCAGCTTCTCGGTAGCCAGAACCGGACCGGTCTTGTACAGGGTCTTGGACTCGGCCAGGTTACCGCCCACACCCACGAACGGGATGCGCAGGGTCTGAGCAGCGTTGTCCGGGGTCAGGGTGACGTAACCACCGTAGAAGTCACCGTTGCCAATGCCCTCGGGAGCGCTGACCTTGACGGCAACCTTGGCGGAAGAACCAGCCGGAACGGTTACCGAGGTGCCATCGGTGGAAACGGTGGCGCCGTTGGTGGTGCCACGGGTGGGCTTGGAGGACTCACCAGTGGTGGTGACGGTGTCCACGTGACCAAGCTTGTAGGTCACAGCCTCAGAACCAGAGTTGGTCAGGGTGATCTCGTGGGTCTTTTCACCGGCAATCTGCTGGCCCAGGTTCAGGCGAGAAACGCTCGGCAGAACCTTGGTGGAAGCAGCGCGGTAGACGTCGATCAGACCGGCACCCTGACGGGCGGTGGGCTCAAGCAGGCTCTTGTCGCCGTTGCCCTCGCTCCACAGACGCGGAGAACCGGTGGACTGCAGACGTGCGCGCACGCCCTCACTGGTGCTGGCGTTCTTGGCGTCCTTGAGCTCAGGGTGTGCCTGCAAGATCAGGGCAGCTGCACCAGCAGTGTAGGGGGTAGCCATGGAGGTACCGGAAATGGTGTTGAACGGACCGCCGTGGTCAAGCGGCCAGGTGGACCAGATCAGACCACCGGGGGCGGCTACATCCGGCTTCATTTCCAACTTGCCGTTCAGACCCCAAGAGGAGAAGTCTGAAACCAGACCACCGGTGCTGACCGGGCGGTCGCCGAAGGTCTCACCGAAGGTGACAGTGGTGTCAGCCTTGAGGGCTGCACGCAGAGCGTCACCGTCAGCCTGGGTGATGGAAACACCGGGGATCTTTACCGGGTCGGTCTCGTTGGCCAGGTTCATGCCCAGCGTGCCGGCCTGGTTGTTGTCGATGATTACACCGACGGCGCCAGCCTTCTGAGCGTTAGCGGCCTTGGTGCCGAAGGTGCAGCCACCACGGCGGATAAGCACGTACTTGCCCTTGAAAGCGTTAGTGTCGCTGGGGGCGGTGCACAGCTTGCCGTCTTCAGAGTCAGCCTCACCGGAGGCAACGACCGGGTAAGCAACGTTGGAGCGAGCGAAGTCGCCACCGTTGCTACCGACGTTGTAGAAGAACTTGTTGTCTACGCCGCTAGCGGTGAAGTAGTAGTTGGTCTCGATGGTGTTGTCCACACTGGCGACAGTGATGGCCTCGGTGGCAGCACCAGGAGCACCCAGGGTCCACAGGCCGTCGGCGCCGTCGTTACCCTGAGCGATAGCCACAACCACACCAGCGTCAACCATGGTCTTTACGGCCTTGGTGGTGGGGTAGTCGGGCAGAACCATGTAGGCAGCACCCAGAGACATGTTGACTACGTCCATGCCGTCCTTGGTGGCCTGCTCCATGGCAGTGATGATGATGTCGGTGCTGGTCTTGCCGTTGCAGCCAAACACACGGTAGGCAGCCAGGGAAGCCTCGGGGGCTACACCGCGAACCTCGGTGCTGGAACCAGCGGCGCCGCCACCGGCAGCAATACCGGCAACGTGGGTACCGTGACCGCCACAGTCATCCGGAATCGGGTCCGGCTTGGCGTCGTAGGTGCCGTTCGAGCCGTAGTCGTCACCAACGTAGTCGTAACCAGCGATGACGCGAGAGTTCGGGAAGCCTACAGCGCCGTCAGCCTTGGCGCCGTCGCCCTTTTCACGGGAGGTGCCGGAACCAGAAACGCCGGTACCACCGAATTCACGGTGGTCAATGTCAATACCGGAGTCGATGATACCGATCTTGACGCCCTTACCGGTCAGGCCAAGTTCGCTCTGAGCGCGGTCAGCGTTGGTCATACCCAGGGGAGCACCCCAGGAGTACTTGGTTTCACCTTCGCTGGTGGTGAGCTCTTTGGTGGTCTTGGTCTCGGGGCGCGGAACCTCGATAACGGGCTGAACCTTTACAACGCCAGGCAGCTTGGCCAGCTGAGCGGCCTGAGAGTCGCTGACGGTAACGGAAACACCGTTCCAGACCTGGTCATAGTTATTGGTGATCTTAGCGTTGATGCCGGCGTCCTTGATGGCCTCGGCGAGCTTGTCCTGCTGGGTTTCAATTGAGGACGCGCTACCACCGTCGGATACCGAAGGCGCAGACAGGGTTACTAGCCAGTGGCCGGGCACATTAGTTGCCTGGGTGCCATTGGCAAGCTGCAGGGCTGAAGTGAAAGTCCCTGACGGAATATTTGCGGTAGGAGATGCCACAACGGGAGCCGCAAGCGCGCAGGCAGTTGCCACGCTCAGCGTAAACGCCGTGATCCTCCTCCGGGTCAAACTGGGTTTGAGCACTGGTTTCTCCTTGCTATGCGGGAGTTTATGTAGATGAGCTACACAACCACCCTTAACCTTGCCACATCTCTAAGCGAAATTGTGGCGAGTTTTCATAATCTGAGACGTAAACCGGCGAATTTAATTATCAAAATTCGCCGGTTTATCGCATCAGAATCTCACTTAACAGTGACTTCAGTACTAGTGAGAATGTCTTTACCACCCTGCTTGAGGATTACGCTCAGCTTTGCGCCAGAAGGTACGTCCTTAAGTGAAACGGTGGTGCGGGTTTGTAGGTTAGCACTGACATTGTAGGGACCACGCCAGTAGCTGTACCAGTATGTGGAATTACCCTGCTTCTTAGTGGTCACCCACTTGATGGTGATCTGGTAGTCACCCTTGAGGCCATTGACCTGAACGATGGCATCCTTGTTGGACACGGCATTGCCAACAATAAATACGCTGGCTTTGCTTTCCTGCTGGCTGAGCACGGTTACGGAGCGCTTGAACTCGGTGGAGTTACCCGCCTTGTCCTTGACTCGGTAAACCACAGTCTGGGTGCCCGGACGAGAGGTATTCAGGTTGTTAACCACGGTGATGGACTTGGTGACGTCGCCGTCGCGGTCATCGAAAGCGGTAACGCCCTCAAGTGCGTTGAACTTAGCGCCGTAAGCCACCTTGGAGGTAGCGGGCATAGAGAAGACCGGGGCGGTCTTGTCAGCGCTGGAGGACAGGGCGTCGCCGCTCAGCGAGCTGAACAGACGCACCGGGTAGGTCCAGGACTTGCCCTTAGCGGTGACCTTAACGGTGTAGGTGGCTACCGTGTTGGCGGCCGGCTTGGCTACAAGCGCGGGGGCTGCGAAAGCCACGCTCTGGTAGCCGGAGGACTCGCTGATGCCCGTGGTGCGGGCCGTGGGGCGAGTTACGGTGCCGTTGGGGGCGGTGATTTCCACCTGGGCGCCCTCAAGCAGCTTAGCCTCGCTGCTGAGAACCGAAAGCGACCACTCGGCGTCCTTGCTCATTAGCGAGTAGGGGAAGTAACCGGCGGCGGGCCACTCCATGGTGGCCGGGCGCTTCACCTTAGAGTCAGGCTGGGTGATAGAGCCGGTCTCGTAGGACATATCGGCAAAGCGTGAGCCGTGCGCGTAGGAGAGCACCACCTGGTTGACGCTGGAGCTGCGGGCGGAGCTAGAGCGGCTAGCGCCTACAGCCGTGTAAACCAGGTTGGGGCTGAACATGTACATGCGGTGGCCCAGGCTGGGCACGCCCGAGTCGGCAGCCAGGTTGTCGGCGTGGTAGGCCATGGTGGCGGACTGCCAGGTGGTCCAAGACAGCAGGCCAGAGAGGGTGGAGCGGACACCACCGGCGGTGCTGCAAGGCCAGGTGCCGTTAGGGCCAGGACGGAAACGACTGTTCCCCTTCTGGGTTTCAGGCTTTAGGCCGTGGCTGATGCCGCTGGCGGTGGTCATCGCGATTGAGCCCTCCTGGGCTTCGCGGTGAATGGTCTCGTTGGGGCTGAGCTTGGTGGCGCCAATGTTGTTGAAGGCGCGCAAAGTGTTCAGGTAGTCAACGTAGCCCTGACGTGCGTCCTGAGGTAGGGGCACATAGCTGCAAGAGTCAGTGATCTGCGGGGCGACCTGCTTACCTAGGCTTTGTACCTGCTGGTTTAGCTTCTGGGCCTGCGACCAGGAGGTGGTCATGTCCACCATCTGCGGGGTTGTTGACGACGTAGCTGCCGGCAGGATGGCGCTTGCCTTGGGGGAGGCGGCGGCAGTCGGAATTAACGCACTAGCACTCATTGCTAGAGCGAGGGTGAAAACCCCGTATTTACGTAATTTCTGCATTATACCTACTAAAAATTAGCGAGCAGTACCAGAAAAATAGTTGCATCGTAAGCTTGAGGTAGACGCCAGTGAACCTGGGAAAGCTCTGAAAATGTCTATGCAAAGAGTCATATTTTGCTGCAAATCCAGGCTGTTTAGGCAACTAAAAGCCCAGCTGACGAGGCGGTGGTGAGGACGACGGCGCCAGCTTGGATGGCTGGGGCGCCTTGGCAAAGCGCTGCCTAGCGCTGGCAACAAACGGTAGTGGGTAATAAAAAACCCCGCCTCGGCGGGGTTTGGTGGCGGAGACGGCGGGATTTGAACCCGCGAGAGGCTATCAACCTCAACCTTCTTAGCAGGAAGGCGCACTAGGCCACTATGCGACGTCTCCAAACGGTCAACGACCGCGACTAAGCCTAGCTTAAAAATCTCTCTCTAGCAAAGCGATTTTTAAACCGGCCGGCGGAGAGGAGGGGATTCGAACCCCTGGTGCCCTTGCAGACACAACGGTTTTCAAGACCGTCACATTCGGCCGCTCTGTCACCTCTCCAGCTGGACCTCCACAAACGCCACAGATCCTTATGCGTTTCCGGCGGTCAGCACGCGTAACTTTATCACGCACTACTAACGGTCTAACAGGCCATCTCGCAGTGCGCCGGGTAGTACCGGCCACACTGGCACGCGCGGAATCAAAGTGGCCTGCAAAGCGTGGTAAATATCCGGGTAGCCAGCCCAGGTGCGGGTGGAGGGTTGGTTAGCTTGATCCAGCTCATGCACCCAGGCCCCAGCCTGGTCTAATGGCGCATTTTGCGGGTCAATCTCGGCGCGGGTAAAGGGGTCCCCGCCACCAATAATGTATTGCTCACAGTAATCCCAAGCACTGCGGTAGGCGTGCTCCAAATAGGCCATGCTGGTGGCCTTAGCGGCCAACGGCACTGGCTCGTTAACTAGCGCACAGTGCAAGGCAGCTGCGGCACTAATGGCCTCACAAGTCACCCAGTGCATACGCTCGTGCACCACCGGTGTGCCCACAAAATCAACGGTGTAAACAAACCCGGGGGCGCCGTCGCGATTCCAACCATCAGCGCGCGAACGGGTAAACAGTTCCAAAGCAGCCGGCAGCATCCAATCCGGCGCCTCCAAACCAACCTCTTGCAAAGCCGCCCGCAACTGCACTGTCAGGCGAGCCCACTCCAGGCCGTGACCGGGGGTGATACCAAAGGGGCGGAAGGGATGGGCTACCTCATCAATGTTGTAGTCAGGATCCGGCACCCAAGTGGTGCTGTAGTGCTCAGGGATACGCCAGCCGTGGGCGCGGGCCTGCTGGTTAATAGCAAAGTCCACAATCCCCAGGGCGCGCTCTAGCCAACGGTCATCACCGGTGGCGTCCGCAATAGCCAGGTAGGCCTCCACCGTGTGCATGGCGGCGTTAATACCCCGGTAATCCTCCGGGTCAGTGAAATCTAGGGCATAAGACTCGGTGGGCATGGACTGGGAGTGGTCAAAGAAGTAACGCTCATGCACCTCCAGGGCCCGCTTAAGCAGGGCCGTCGCCCCCGGACGCCCCGCAGCTAGGGCCGTAGCTGCCCCCAGTAGAACGAAAGCATGCTGGTAGCACTCTTTACGGGTAAAACCGGGGGCCACGCGGCCATGCCCGTCCTCATCTAGCTCACCCTCAATGGCGCTAAACCAGCCCCCATTGGTTTCATCCCAAAACGCGTTAGTTAACGCCTGCACCCCATGATCGGCGTAGCGCCGGCACCCGGGCACACCCAACAGCACGCCCACACTAAACACGTAGGTCATGCGCCCAGTAATCCACAGCTCTACAGGTCGGGAAGAATCAACGACGCCGTCGGGACCGATCCACCCAAAACCACCGGGCACCCGGCTACGGCGGGCAAAATCCAGCAAAGCCTGAGTGTGCTGACCCAACCAGCGGGTGTGTTCGGGGGAACCAATCCATTGCAGCGCCATCGCGGCCTCCTGGTACAGATAAATATTTGCCTAGCGGCTCTTGCCTTAGCGGGCGTGCGTGGGCTGAAAAGCGCCACCAGGCAACAAAGCAGCAAGGCAGCAAGCTTGAGCAGCGCCCACTATGGCGCCTGCTAGCCACAGCCTACCGTCAAAACCATTGCAGAAAGTAGCTTTATGCACATTTGGCAAGCTTTAGTGCCTAAGGCCTTGAATCAGCCTAAATTGAACCAGTAACCTACCGTGGATTTTGGCTACCTTTTGGAAGGAAACCCATGAGCTCGTCTCATTTTGGCCACAACCCGGCCGCAGCCTCATCATCTCCCGGCGCATCCAGCTCCGGTGCATCCAGCTCCGGCGCACCCGCCCCGGCAACTGCTGACGCGGCAAATTCTGCACAAGATCTAGACGCACTCATTTCCCAGCACTCTAGTGCCATTGACGAAGACTATTCCTTCGAAGCTGTTCCCACACAAAGCCGACGGTCATTTTGGGCCGTCGGTTTTGTTATGTTGGGCTTTACCTTCTTCTCCGCCTCTATGAGCGTGGGTGCCAAACTCGGCCAGGGCCTAAATTTAAACGGCTACATCCTGGCTGTGCTTATTGGTGGCGCAATTTTGGCGGTTTACACCGGTGCGCTGGGTTATATCGGCGCGAAAACCGGTTTGAGCTTTGACCTGATGTCCCAGCGCACCTTTGGAACTAAAGGTTCATTCCTGCCTTCAGCCCTGATCAGCTTGACCCAGATGGGTTGGTTTGGTGTGGGCGTGGCCATGTTTGCTAAACCCACCGCCGAGCTGCTGCACGTAAACGTGTGGGTGATTGTGATTATTGCTGGTGGGTTGATGACCGCCAGCGCCTACTACGGCATTAAAGCAATTGAGATTGTTTCGTTCATTTCCGTGCCCCTGATCGCTATTTTGGGCACCTACTCTATGGTGACTGCTGCTGCCGACGGCGGTGGGCTGTCTGCCATCTTCGCTAAAAGTACCGGCATGGGTGTGGTTAGCGCCGTGGGCCTAGTGGTGGGCTCCTTCGTTTCTGGCGGTAGCGCCACCCCTAACTTCACCCGTTTCGCTAAATCCACCTCCTCCGCCGTGATCACCACCGTGGTGGCTTTCTTCCTGGGTAACACCCTGATGTTCTCTTTCGGTGCGGTAGGCGGCGCGTTTACCGGCAAAGACGACATTTTCTACGTGATGATCGCCCAGGGCCTGGCCATTCCCGCCATTGTGGTGCTGGGCGCCAACATTTGGACCACCAACAACAACGCCCTGTACACCACCGGTTTGGGTTACGCCAACATCACCAAGATCCCCAAGAAGCCGCTGGTGCTGGTGGCCGGCATCCTGGGCACGCTGGCTGCCCTGTGGCTGTACGACAATTTTGTGGGTTGGCTCAACATTTTGAACGCTACTTTGCCGCCCGTGGGCACGGTCCTGATTGTGGATTACTTTGCTCGACGCCGCTGCTACAGTGCGGGGATCGTGGCCTTTAAGTGGGTGCCGGTGCTGTCTATCCTGGCCGGGGCCCTGGTGGGTTGGTTTGTTAAAGACCTGGGTATTCCCGCCATTAACGCCATGGTGACCACGGTGGTGGTGTACCTGGGTGGGATGGCCCTGGAGCACGCCCTGGGTCTGGACTTCACTGTGGGTGAGCCGCAAGACCTGTAACTGTGCTGGCTCGGCTGCGCCAGTGGCCAGGGCTGCAGGCGGCGTCCCGGCTTGGGGCTCTGGCTCGGCTTGGGGCTCTGGCTCGGCTTGGGGCTCTGGCTCGGCCTGGGGCTCTGGCTCGGCTTGGGGCGCCAGCCCGGCCCGCTATAGCCGGGGCTAAGCCCAACTAAACGGCGACGTCGCCCCCACAGGGCGGGCGGCGTCGTCGGCCTTAAAAACCAACGAAAGGGAAGAAAATGAACTTACTGATTAAAAACGTACGCATCGAAAACGCCCCCCAGCTAACCGACATCCGCATCAAGGACGGAAAGTTTGCGCAGCTTGAGGCGGGCCTAGAGGCGCAGGGCGGGGAGCAGATCGTCGACGGCGGCGGGCGGCTAGTGCTACCGCCCTACATTGAATCCCACGTGCACCTAGACTCGGCGCTAACCAGTGGGCAGCCGCGCTACAACGAGTCCGGCACGCTATTTGAAGGCATCGAAGTGTGGAGCGAACGCAAAAAGTCGCTCACCTACGCCGACGCCCACGAGCGCGCCCTGGCCGCAATCCGCCAGCAAGCCAGCTTCGGTGTGCAATACGTACGCACCCACGTGGACGTCACCGACCCCGAACTGACCGCCCTACGCGCCCTAATCGACCTGCGTGAAGAAATTGCCGACACCATCACCTTGCAGATCGTGGCATTCCCGCAAGAAGGCATCGAATCCTTCCCCAACGGGCGCCAACTAATGCGCCGCGCCGCCCAAATGGGGGTCAACTGCATTGGCGCCATCCCGCACTTTGAATTCACCCGCGAATACTCGGTGTCATCCCTGAACTATGCGGTGGAGCTAGCCCAAGAGTTTGACCTGCTCATGGACGTGCACTGCGACGAAATCGACGACGAAGCCTCACGCGGCCTAGAAACCCTAGCCACCCGCGCCCTAGAGGCCGGCATCGGCGAGCGCGTCACCGCCTCCCACACCACCGCCATGCACTCCTACAACAATGCTTACTTCATCCGCCTGCTGCGGCTGCTAAAACTTAGCGGTCTTAACTTTGTGTCAAACCCGCTGGTCAACACCCACCTGCAAGGCCGCATGGACACCTACCCCAAGCGTCGAGGCGTCACCCGCGTTAAGGAACTAACCGACGCCGGCATCAACGTTTCCTTCGGTCAAGACGACATTGAGGACCCCTGGAACCCTATGGGCACGGGCAACCTGCGTGACGTGGTGTTTAACGGGCTCTACACCACGCAGATGATGTCGCGGAGCGAAATTCTCAACTCCTACAAGTTCATCACCCACAACGCCGCGCGCACCCTACACCTAAGCGACTACGGCATCCAGGTGGGTAACAGCGCCAACTTCATCATGCTTGACGCCCCCGACTGGTTCCACGCGCTCAGCTTTGGTGCGCCGGTGCTGGGCTCGTGGCGCGCCGGCAAGCAGATCTACTCGGCCACGCCCAGCCAGCGTGAGGTGAAGTTCTAGCCCTGGCGCTAGAGGGTTTTGAAGGCCTGCTGACGCCAGGACACGTACAGGATGCAGGTCAGCATCAGGGCCGCCATAGTGGTCAGGGAAGCGCTCTGGCTGCTGAAGAAAGCCACTCCCGCTACCAGGCCTGCCGCCACCGGAATGGCTGCTACCAGGTCAAATAGGTAAGGCAGCCAGCGTGGGAAGCCGCGCTCGCGGCGCTTAAACCAATTGCCGCTCAAGGCCGCTTCGCTTTTGCCCGGGGCGGCCTTGGCTTTGCCCGGGGCGCTGGTTTTGGCCTGGTCCGCTTTAGCGACGACGTCGTCACCCACCTTTACTAAGCCACCCACTTCCTGCAAGGCTCGCGCCAGGCCCGCCATAGTCAGTGACCACACAACTAACGCGGCAATGCCACTATAGAGCCCCAGGTTTGGGTTGGTACGGAAAATAGCCAGAAAAATACCGATGCCAATCAGGGCGCTGGGGAGGCAAGTAGCGACGTACTTGATATAGGTGCCGGCACGCATAAAGCTCCTTTGCTAAGACCTGGTCACAGTCTACAACCAGTTCAAAGCGGGTTTAGCGGGACAGAGCCGCCAAAACGATAGCCGCCCCCTCATGCCACACCGGCTCGGTGACTACGCTGGTGGCGTTTTTGACGCGCGCAGGGGCGCTACCCATAGCCACCGACAGATCAGCCCAACGCAGCATCTCCAAGTCATTGGCGCCGTCGCCCATAGCCACCGTGTGCTTAACCCCCAGGCCAGAAACCAAGGCATCCAGCGCACTAGCCTTAGACACCCCGGCGGCGTTGACATCTAGCCAAGCCGTCCAACCAATGGCATACTCCACCGCGTGCAGCCCGGCGCTACGCACCGCCACCTCAAAATCAGCCAGCGCCATCCCCGGGGCGCGCACAATCACGCGGCTAACCGGCTGGCTCGACAGCTGCTCCAGCGACACCGTGGTGGTGTTCTCAATCAGCTCCCCAGGCGGGAAGTCGGCGCTGGTCAAAAAACCCCGGCCCGGCATTTCCACCGCGAAAATAGCCTCAGGCAGTACCTGATGCATACGCCCAATGGCTGTGGTGGGGTCAAAAGTAACCGAATTAGTGATCTCATACCCGCCCGGTAAAGACGGCGTGCCCTTCAGCTTGGGATCCAGACGCACCGTCAACGCCCCATTGGCGCACACCATCCAACCCCGGGTTAGTCCCAGAAAATCTGCCACCGGCAGGGCCGCCTCAATACCGCGCCCAGTGGCTAGGACTACCTGCACACCCGCCTGGGCAGCAGCGACGACGGCGGCGCGGGTACGCGGGGGCACCTGACCGTTAATGTCCAAAATGGTGCCGTCAATATCCAAAGCCAGCAGGGTGGAGCGGTCAAGCGGTGGCAAAGCAGAGCCGGCACTCGGGGCAGAGCCGGCAGTCGGGGCGGAACCGGCACTCGGGGCAGAGCCGGCGGGTGACGTCGTCGCAGCTGCGGTACAAGCAGAGCCTTCGCCGCCCCCGGCCCAGGCCGCCAACTGGGCGCGCATATCCGCTACAGCAGCGCCAAAAGCGGCGTCGTCAAGCGGATTAGCACGCGCCGCAGCAGCCGCAGCACTCAACTCACCCTCAGGGGTGATAGGCATACCGGAAGCGGCGATTTTGCTCATGCGCCGGCAGGAGCCTCAATAACCTCCAGGCCACCCAGGTAAGGACGCAGGCCTTCAGGCACACGCACGGAGCCGTCCGGCAGCTGGTGGTTCTCCAAAATCGCAACCATCCAACGAGTGGTGGCCAAGGTGCCGTTCAAGGTGGCCACGGGGCTGGTGCCGTTCTCGCGGCGCTCGCGGATACCCAGGCGGCGGGCCTGGAAGGTGGTGCAGTTGGAGGTGGAGGTGACCTCCATGTAGCGCTGCTGGGTGGGTAGCCAAGCCTCGCAGTCGAACTTGCGGGCGGCGGAGGAGCCTAGATCACCGGCGGCAGTGTCAATCACGCGGTAAGGCAGCTCAACCTTGGCCAGCATCTCTTCTTCCATAGCCAGCAGGCGCTGGTGCTCATCTACAGCGTCCTCAGGGCGGCAGTAGGAGAACATTTCAGCCTTGTTGAACTGGTGGACGCGGATAATGCCGCGCGTGTCCTTACCGGCGGCGCCAGCCTCGCGGCGGTAGCAGGTAGACCAACCCATGTAGCGCTTAGGGCCGGCGCTTAAGTCCAAGATTTCGTCAGTGTGGTAACCGGCCAGGGCCACCTCAGAAGTACCGGTTAGGTACAGGTCATCGGCGGGCAGGTAGTAGATTTCGTCGCTGTGTGCACCCAGGAAGCCGGTGCCGCCCATAATCTGGGGGGTAACCAGGGTGGGGGTGGTTAGTGGGGTGAAGCCGTGCTTGACGGCGGTGTCTAGGGCGGCGGTCATCAGTGCCAGCTCCAGGCGCATACCCCAACCCTTTAGGAAGTAGAAGCGCGAGCCGGAAACCTTAACGCCGCGACGCACGTCGATAATGTCCAGGCCCTCACCTAGCGCCAGGTGATCGGCAGGCTCAAAGCCCTCAGCGGCAAAGTCGCGCACGGCGGGGCCCTCGTGGCGCAGCACCACATAGTCTTCTTCGCCACCGGAAGGGGCGCCCTCGATTAGGTTCTGGAACTGGTGGGCTAAGGTGTCTAGCTCGACGGCGGCCTCGTTGGAGCGCGCCTCCAGCTCTTTAACCTGGGCGGCTAGCTCCTTGGCGTGGGCCAAGATGGCGGGGCGCTCTTCAGCAGCGGCTTTACCCACAGAGCGGGAGACTTCTTTTTGCTGGGCTCGGGCAGTCTCGAAGGCGCTTAGCGATGAACGACGGCGCTCGTCGGCTTCAAGGATGCGGTCAACTAGGGACACGTCCGCGCCACGGGCAATCTGGCTGGCACGGAAAGGCTCGGGGTTCTCACGTAAGGCGCGCAGATCGATCATGTTGGGAATTCTACCTACCTAGCGTGGCTGCTCACATAATGGTCACCGTGTCGCAGGGCACATAGAGAGCTGAGTCACATTGATGTGGGGGCTTTTGGTAGCTTTTGGTGCAGCTCGGGTGAATGTGTTGCTTTCGTGTGGGGTCGCAGTGAGGTGGGGATGGTGCGGATGCAAAAAGGGGCAGGCGACGGCGTCAGGATGCGAAAAAGATACCAAGAATTAGCCGCAAGCTAAGTGCAAAATTTGCCCAAAAACAGCAGATGAAGGGCGGTTTATCTAGGTAAAATGATGCTTTCGTGCCAGCTGGGCGCCGGCGAGCCCGGCAAATTTTAGCCCAGAGCAACACCTACCCCCTAAACAGCCGCTCACCTGCGCATATATAATTGAAGTGTAAGCACGGGCGGAGCGTGAAGAAACCCTTATAGATCCTCACTTTCCGCTTATATTTCAAGAAAATTTAGGGGGGATGCAGCGTAAACTTAAACACAACCACGGCCAGGCAAAGTTCGCCTAGCCGAAATTACCAAAGGGGGTTAGTGATGCCATCACTTTCAATGCCCTCATTTTCACAGTTGAGGGCCTTTGTAACGCTCTGCGATCACAAACACTACGGTGACGCAGCAGCGGCACTTGGTGTGAGCCAGCCCAGCTTGTCCCAGTCCATTTCCGCGTTGGAAAAGCGCGTTGATGGCCCCCTTATAGAGCGCACCACGCGACAGGTTCTAATCACCCCTCTGGGTCAGGACCTACTTCCCTTCGCGCGTGATGCAGTGCTGGCCGCCGAAGGGTTTATTGAGGCCGCCAGCCGCATTAGCCAGGAGCGTTACGGTCAAGTGCGTCTGGGAATCATCCCCACCGCCGCACCCTACCTGGCTGAATCTGTGGCCAGCGGCGTACCTAATGCCGCCAATACTGCTGATTTTGGCAGAATCTCCGAGTTCCGGGAGATGACCACCCCGGACATCCTAGATGCACTTGCTTGCGGAGATATTGACCTAGGCCTGGTGGCCTTAGATGAGAGCATGGAGCGCTTTATCAGTGAGCCCCTATGGGATGAAGACCTGGTAATCGCTGTTCCCGACACCCACCCTTGGGTTGGGCGCACCGACGTCAAACCCGCCGAGCTTAGCCGCCAGCCGCTGATCCTCATGGAGGCTGGCAACTGCCTGCGCGACCAAACCTTGGCGCTATGCAATATCCCCATTAATGAGGTGGCCGCAACCACCATCGACATGGCAACCGCCCTGCGGCTAGTCAAAGTTGGTGGCGGGCTAGCGGTTGTGCCCGAGGGTGCTTTACGCACAGGTGAAGGGCAAACCGTTAGCGTGGCCCGTTTCGCCGAGCCTGTTCCCACGCGTCGCTTGGCCTTGATTCACCGGCCCTCCACCGTGCATCAGGAATCTTTCGAGGAGATTGCTGAGCGGCTGCGTGACTATGTGGATAAAACCCGCATGGTGGTCACCCCGATCGAGTAGCTGAGTAGCTGGGGTGGCCGGCGCAAACCGAGACGGCGCCGTGACGAGTGTAAACCGAGCCGATTGGGCCGGGGACTTTTAAAGGTTCCCGGCCCAATTTGTTTTAGCGAATCGTCAAATCGCTCACTAAATGGGCGTTATGCTGGATTTTATGTTCGGCAGGGATCATCGAAGTTTGCGCAGTTTGCAAGTTACGTTAGGTAACTTGCTTGGGGGCGTTGGGCTGCGTTGGTTTAGAGGCGACGACGGCGGGGCGTGCGGCTTGGGGCAGGCGCGAAACTTGGGGCAGGCGCGAGACTTGGCGGAGGCGCGAGATTTGGGGGAGGCGAGCGGCGGCGTCGTGAGGGCCCAAAAGCCAAGAATGCTGACTGCACTCTTTGTGGGACTACTTGCCTGCCTACTGCTAGCCAGCGGGGCCAACGCGGCGACTGGCGCAAGTGGCCTCAATGTAAGCAGTGTGCAAGACGGCGCGAGCGTCGAAAGCAGCCTAAAAGCCAGCAATGCAGTTGGCGGACAAGGCGGAGCTATGGCAGCTTTGCAAAATGTAGCGACTGGAGTTACAGGCATTCATAACTGCGGCGCCACGGCAACTACTAGGATTCGGCCACTAATTTTAGTGGTTACCGATGGCTTGACCTGGCCTGTCGTAAGAGACACAGCATCGCCGAGAGGATATGCGGTTAGCTATTTACTGACCTATCCGGGCATTCCGATGAATCTGGTGGCCACAGGTAGAAATTCAAAAACCTTAGACTCTAACTTAATGAGCACATTATTTTCAGGTAAAAACATTTATGGCCAAAATGGGCGCTATAGTTATAGTGAACTTATGGCCTCACCTCTAGTTAAAAGCTTGAAGGCGGCTGGATGTAGTGTGTCTGTGGATCCGTCTTTTAGTAAAAGGTATTATTACTCTGAGGGTTTTATTTCAGAACCACTGGGTAGCTATACATCAGATGTTACTATTGCTTATTTTGATGGTGATCAATCCGGTTCATCAAGTTCTCATGCAAAGACGCTATTTACGGATATAGCTAAAATTCGAAACTACTATAACAACAGTGTTGATGTTATGGTGGTGTCTCTTAGTTGTGCGGTCGATCTGGGGTCTGCGTATGGTGGAGAATTTAAGGATAACCAACCCTGCTTGGCTTTAATGCCCGAGTCGAAAGATATCGATTCTACAAATGGCTATGTGCGAGTGCCCTCTACTCGCACCAATAATCTAATTAAATTAACTGATATAGCCCCCACTATTGCGGCTCGCTATGGTGCAAAAGCCCTACCGGGAGCTATTGGCGTGGCTCTGCCGCTGACTCCTGAACGGGTTGATAAGGCACTGCTTGCTAAAAATTATGTAGAGTTGCAGAAAGACGATTCAGGTACAGAGAATAACGTAGAAACTATCCCTAGTTATCGGGTAGATCACGGAAACTTAATCAGCTTCTTGATTGCCCAAAATCAACACATGATAGCTTCGGGCAAGGTGGGTGTCTATAATACTTTACTTATGTTCATATTTTCACTACTTATTGTGCGAATGTGGTATCGGGGATTTGAGCGTGACTTAAAATTTTTCTATCGTATAAACCCGCAAGGCTATAGTCAATATTTTACTCGGTTTCGGCGGCTTTGTTTGTTTGCTGGCTGTTTGCCGATTGGTTATTTAGCTGTCAATAGTCTCCCGTGGTATTTATCCTATGCGTATGGAGATGAAAATTTCTATGGCCGAAATGATTATCTGGATTATGATGATCTAACTAAATTGCAGATATTAACTAGTGCTGCACTTGCAATAATCATAGGCTTGTTGTTGGTTTGTTTGATCGAACAGGTTTGCCGTAAATTCTTAAACTATGCTAGTAGTTTCATTTTTGTGGTTGGATTGAATGCCTTGCTTTGGCTCGGCGATGCGTTTAGTGGAGGTTATTTAACTCGCAATACTCCTTTGGGGGTAGATATAGTAGCTTCTGGACGTTTTTACGGAGTCAATTATGTGTCTTTTGGCTTTGGTGCACTAGGAACTATTATTGTAGTAGTTATCTGTGCTAACTGGTTGAAAGAACAGTATGATTTACGGGTTTCCTTGCTTGTGTTAGGAGCTGTAGGTGCTATTTTAGTTGCGTGTATGGCCAGTCCGGCAATGGGTAATAATGTGACTGATTCGGCAATATTGGCAGTTACACTGTTAGTGCCTTTGTTGGAACTATGTAAACGTAATCTAAAGCTAAATGCTCTAGTCGCTTCAGGATTTGTGTTAGCAAATTTAGTGCTACTGGGTCTTTCGGGGGCTTTGACAGATGAGAAACTTAACTCTCTTAAAAATCCGTTTGTGCTAAACGGTAAGCATGGAATCTGGCTATCTCTGGCAGTGTTACTAGCGATAGTAGCTGTGGCTCGGCTTTGGTTTAAGCTCAGTCCTAACATTCAAGCCGCAAATGTTCCTGCTCGCTATGGCTTACTGATGGATACATTGACAGTACTGGTATTAATGGAACTAGCTCTGGATGATCAGGGTCTTTTAACTGTGTTTAACAGTCTGAGTCTACTGATAGCTTTTGCTTGTGTGTTATATTTCGAATCCGTCATGCCTGTGGGGGTGAAAGCTAAATCTGCAGATTCTGCAGATTTAGAAGGGTCTCAAAACAAGGCTCTACAGGTAACTTTTTCAAAGTGAGCTGGTCTTCAGACTGCGCTTCTAGTGCAGTGTAGTGGTTGCAAGGCATAAAAGTGTGGCAGTTTAGGAGTATGAAAATGGGTGCGTGGCTGGGGCATACGCTGGCGAAACTTTTTGTGGGACTACTTGCCTGCCTACTGCTAGCCAGTGGGGCCAACGCTGCGACTGTCGAAACCGCCGCAGTGAGTGCCCAAACCAAAGCAGCAGCTGGATCTGCGGTTACTCGCAACTGTGGGGCCACAGCAACCAGTCGCATTAAACCTCTGGTAATGGTGGTTACTTACGGCCTAACCTGGCGTGATCTAAATGGCGTTTTGGATGGGAAAAACATTGGCGCGAACGGCGACGGTGCAGAAATACGAAAATATGCGCAATATATAGCCGGATATCCGGCTACACCAATGAACCTGCTAATTCCTAAAAGTGCTAATTCCCTAAGTAAAAATGGGCAATTTGCCATGCTGTATTCCGGCCGGGGAGGTAATTACACCACTGCCGACTATGATCTGACCACCTCGCCGCTAGGACAAACTCTAAGGGCTTCTGAGTGTAGTTTTGCTGAGTATCGGGTGGGTGGCAGTTATGAGACTGAGCGTCCATTTGGGCAAAATCTAAGCGATGTAACGGTTGTGGATGCCGCATCGGTACCACTTACCGAGATTGCCAGTTATTTAAGTCGAATTCGCGTATATTACGGCGATAATGTTGACGTAATGCTGCTCTCGCTGGCAAATGGAACCTACTATTCAGGCGGCCAAGCTGCCAAATTATATTTAGCTCTAGTGCCCAGCTTAAAAGATGTGAACGCTAAAACTGGGCGAGTGCAGGCGCCTTCTGTGCGGCGCGATAACTTAATTCAGTTAACAGATATTGCTCCTACAATTGCAGCTCGCTATGGGGCAAAACCCCCACTGGGTGCTACTGGTCAAGCATTGCCGCAGGCTCCAGGGCGAGTAGATAACTCGTCAGCCATAGAGAAATGTGTGGACTTTTGGGAAGCTCAACAGTACTCAATTACTGAAGGAAATGTATCTAGCGCGCGCACAAACCTAATTCATTTCTTAATAGATCAAAGCGCTCATAGTCAGGCCGCACAAAAAATAATAGGCTTCAACCTGCTGTGCGTAGTGTTAGCAATGCTGGTTATTGTCCTAGTGTGGCGTAATAAGTTCCCGAAACTAGATTTCTATGCAGATAGCCCTGAGGTAAGCCGAAAATATTTACTACTTATACGCTGGTTGGCAGTGTTCACTGCTTGTCTGCCGGTAGGATACCTGCTACTCAATGCCACCTCATGGTACCTATTCGGGGTTGAACCAAATGATTACAGGTTTATAGTTACGGGCAGTATCCCTGAAGATAATCAAGCTATTGTGGGTTTAACAAAGCTGCATTTAGTGACCTTTATGGGGGCAGTAGCTATAGCTGTGGTACTTACCTGCCTACTGGAATTGGTCACTATAAAATTTGCAAACTATTCTGTCAGTTTCATTATTGCCTGTGCAGTAAACGGTTTACTGTGGCTAGGCGATGGTATTACTGGCGGTAACCTGGCCTTTAACAGCCCTCTAGCGGTAAGTGCTCTGACCACACAGCGCCTATACGGCCTGTCTGACGCTGGTTTTGCCATTGGTGCGGTGGGTTTTGTGCTGGCTTTGGTGACCTTGACCAGCTGGCTAAAACCCCGCCGAGGTTTGCGTACGTCCCTGATAGTGGCAGGCACTATTGGCACCTTGGCAGCGCTAACTATTGGGCTGCCGAGCCTGGGCGATAACGCTGCGGGCGCGCTAGCCCTGGCAATTACGCTGGTAGTGGCCATGCTGAAGCTTGCGAACCATAACCTACACCTGCGTGACTTGGTTATTTCCAGCTTAATCGGCGCTAGTTTGCTTTCGGTTATAGCGGTTATTGAATGGTGCTGTTTTGGGAGCAACTCCAGTTATTTAGGGCATTTGGGTCAGAAATTCTTGGACGGCACTTTCGTTGATGTTATGGCGGTGCGAATTGCTGCTCTACTAAGCCCAGTTTTTGCGGCAGATGATGAAGCAAGCACCAAGCTAATCTTTGCGCTGATAACCACAACGCTAGTGATTTTGGCTTGGATTAAAGTTTACCGTGCTACTCGACGCCCTGATATACCAATGCGTTATGTGGTTACCTTTAACGCCTTAACTACCTTGGTTTTACTTGAGTTAGCACTCAACGATGCCGGCTTTACGATGGTGCGCTATAGCCTGTGCTTGCTAGTGCCACTGGCGCTGGTGATGAGCGTGGAGCTGAAGCTATTTAGGGTGACCGCCGTCGAAACTAAGCCAGAAACGCTCGCCGCTTCGAGGTAAACCCTCAACTGGCCCATTGCAGACATTATGCTTTGGTTATGTTCCGCAAAGACGATCGAGGTATCCCCGGGTCAACCGCGTTGGAAGCTACCGGCCTGCGCTGGCTAGCTGACGCCATGGACGACGGCGGCGCGGCTGTGGTGCCCGTGCGTAGCGGGCGTGGGTGGCTAGAAGAACCTCAGCTTAATGACAGGCGCTGCACCCCTAAAGCCGCTTTCAGTTTCGGTCGTGCGCTAGCCCACACCCACGCCGCTGGAGCCTCACACTGGGGTGCACCGCCGCAGGGCTGGGAAGGTGACGGCTGGATGGGTCGTGCGCGTCTACCTTTGCGGGCTGAGGCTTGGACCGATAGCTGGGGCGAGTTTTTTGCGACAGACCGGATCATGCCCATGCTGGCCCCGGCTCGTGACAATGGCTCGATTGACCGCTCGGGCGCCGTCGTGATCGAAAAACTCTGCGAACGCCTACGTGACGGGGACTTTAACCACTCCCAACCCCAGCTGCTAAGCCAAGCCGGAACACCTGTAGCCCGCCTGCACGGGGATTTGTGGAGCGGAAACGTGCTGTGGTGTCCGGTGGGGGATGTGGCGCGCAGCTGCAAGGAGTTTTTGAGCGAGAAAACCACTGATCAGCCCCAAGGTGGCGCAGCCATAATGAAAGGTGGCGCTGCCATAATGACCAGCGCCCAGCAGCTAGAAGCCTTCGCTGGTGGGCCGGTAGTTGGGGTGATGATCGATCCGGCTGCGCACGGTGGTCACGCGGAGACTGATTTGGCTGATTTGGGCCTGTTTGGGCAGCAGTATCTAGACAGCGTCTATGAGGGCTATCAGAGTGTTTCACCGCTAGAGTCCTACTGGAGTGAGCGGGTGGGGCTGCATCGCGTACACATGCTGATCGTGCACGCGATGCTGTTTGGGGGCGGCTACGGTTACGAAACCGTGCAGGTGGCCAGGCATTATGTATAAAGTTAGGAGGTTTGCGGACATGTTTTGCCGCTTTAAGACCGACATCTTTAGGGCTGACGTTGGCGCTGCTTTTGCTGGTGGGGCCGGTGCGGATAAGGCCGACGTCGGCGTGGCAGCTTTGGTGCGAGCGGTTACGAAAATCTTTGCCGGGCTGATTGCCTGTTTACTGCTACTCTCTAGTGGCGCTAGTGCGACAACTTTCAGCGCAGCAACTGTGCCAAGTATGGCTGGTGACAAAAATGCGGCTAGAGCACAAAACTGGGCTGGAGTGGGCGCCGTCGCCAGTGCAAACACAACTGGTAAGTGCGGGGCTGGTACAAAAACGCGAATTAAGCCCTTGATTTTAGTGGTTGCCAGCGGAATAACCTGGCAAAACTTACAAAGCCAAGACTCGTACACAAAAAACTATCTAATGGGCTATCCGGCCACGCCCATGAACCTGGTGATACGCGGCCATAAAGACGGCGCTAACTTCAATGAACAGCTAGCCATGCTATTTTCGGGCCGGCGCGATAAATTCACTCGCAAATACCGTAACGACGACATTATTAACTCTCCGCTAGCTAAAACTCTAAAAGCGGCCGGTTGCACCTTTGCTGTAGATCCCGCGCTACCTGATAGAGAATATTATACTGATGCCAGGCCTGGACAACTATCAAGAAGTGATTTGGCGGATGTTACTGTCGTAGAAGCAACTTATGATAACGCAGATAAAGTTGTCTCTAAGCTGCGCCAGTTAAAGAGTTGTTATGGCTCTAGTGTTGATATTATGACGATTTCGATTACCACCGAAAACGGTCTTTCTGATGATGATAGGCTCTATTTAGCGCTAATTCCGTCTCTGCGTGATGCTAATGCTGCTGGGGAGAAGGTGCGAGTACCCTCTACGCACCAAAACAACCTGGTGCAATTAATCGACATTCCTGTAACCATTGCAGCTCGTTATGGCGCTAAATCACCCGAAGGTGCCTCTGGACAAGCCTTGATACAGAATCCACAAACCATTAATAAGCCTGTGTTCGTTGGTGAGCGTGTAGGCGGTTTAGGGCAGGGGCAAAATTCCTCCGATAATTCCGCTACAACTAAAGTTACTTCTGCGCGTCAGGATTTAATTAACTCATTAATTAACCAAAATAACCACGCTCATGCTTCCCGTGCTGTGATGGTTTACAATACTATAATCATAGTTGTTTTTACTCTGGGTGTAGTGTGGCTATGGTGGCGTAAATGTTAGAACGTAGATTCTGTAGCATAAAAGGCACAGAATTTGGCAGCACGCAACTGCTTTCCTTGGGGCGACTGAGTGTATTTGCTGCCGTGCTACCTGTAGGGTATTTGCTAGTTAATTTAGTTCCCTGGTATTTGGTGATAATTACCAGGTCTTTCACTATCGGTGATAGTACCTATCAGGAGGTAGATACCTTTAAAACTGTTGCGCTACAAGTAGTAACCACCACTGCTGGTGCGACACTAATAGCTTTAGTGCTAACCGCGCTAATTAATTGGCTAACCCGAAAATCTGCGAGCTGCTCTACTAGCTTTATTGTTGCCGCAGCATTAAACGGTTTAATTTGGTTTGGCGATGGAATTAGTGGCAATCACCTCACCTTCAACAGTCCCTTAACCATGAACGCGCTGGTGGCGGGGCGTTTCTATGGGGTGTCCAATACGGCTTTTGCTTTCGGTGCGGTAGGGGCCATGATTGCCCTGCTGGCCTGGGCCGATTGGCTCAAATCCCGCTATAGCCTACGCGCCAGTTTGCTGGCAGTTTCCGGGGTTGGTTTATTGCTGGTAATTGTCGACGCCGCGCCCTTCTTAGGAGCTGACTTTGGTGGGGCGCTGGCACTAATTCCCACACTAGGCGTGGCCCTAGTGAAACTATCCGGCCGCAGCCTGCACCCACGTATTTTGGTGCTTCTCGGCCTTATTTCCGCTGGTTTACTTTCGGGCGTAGCAATCTTGGAATGGCTGCTGCGTAGGGAAAACTCCACCCACCTGGGCCGTTTTGGCGGGCAGCTATTAGACGGCACTTTCCTGGCTACCATTGGCAAAAAATTTAAGGCCCTAGTGGGTCCATTCATTGACTCCAATGGCCAGATGGGCTTGATGGTTTTAAAAATTGTTGTGGCCCTAGTGGTGGTGAGCCTTGTGGTGCTGGTGTGGTTGCGGCTTTATCGCGCCACGCGTCGACAGGGTGTGCCCGAGGTGTATCGGCTGCAGCTAGACACCCTAACAGTGCTGCTGTTGCTGGAAGTGGGTCTCAATGATTCGGGCGCCTCGATGGCGGTCTATAGCCTGTTCTTGCTGGTGCCTCTGGCCTGCCTGATGTCCTTGGAACTGCCGGCAAAATCCGATACAAAGACTACCGCAGATGACTGACTGTCGGCTATCTGAGCAAATGGCTTTGTTGCCTGTCGCGGGCAACTCTAAGTGTTGGTGCTTGAGTAAAAACTTGTAATTTGCTTCGGGAATCGTCAGCTGTCTCGTCAAATGGGCGCTATGCTGGATTTCATGTTTGGCAGCGATCGCTTAGGTTTACGCAGTTCACGTTTTATGCCGGTGAGCGGCTTGTCTGGAGGCGCTGGGTTGCGTCGGTTTAAAACCGACGGCGAGACACGTGTCTTTGGTGCAGTTGATGGCAGCGTGATAGCTAGCCGAATAGCAATAGCGCTGGCGAAACTTTTTACGGTAATTCTTGTATGTCTACTGGTGTTAGCCAGTGGAGCTAATGCTGTGACTATTAAAGGGAGTGGGTCGCAACATAAGTCTTCGCAAGTAACAAATACTTGTGGAGCTACAGCCACTACCAGAATTAAACCTCTTATTGTGCTGATTACAAATAAACTAACTTGGCAAAGTATTAGCGCGATCGCAAATCATAAACCTATGGGAAATGGGAAATATTCAGAATATGACAGCATGAAGGCTAAATATATTGAAGGTTATCCGGCTGAACCAATGAATGTATTTGTTCCGAGGTCTAAACTTGATGAAAAAGATCTACTTGCCTCGCTAATGTCAGGGAAGCAAAACGATTTCGTTAACGATGATTATAATATCCGTACTTCAATGTTGGTGCGCAGTTTGAAATCTGCTGGCTGTAGGGTTAGGCAAATCGTTGCAGAAGATGATTATTACAGTGGATATTGGCCTTATGGCGTTAAGCGTAGATTGTTTGAAGGTTATCCAGCGGATGTGACGATTGTTGATGCTAGAAATAAAGACTGGTATCGATATGCGGAGTACCTTAGCCTATTTCGAGCATATTATGGTGACAATGTTGACATAATGCTTATCTCGCTTAGTAGCGACCATTATACCTCAAGTCGTGAGTATAAAAAACTTAATCTCGCGCTAATTCCTAGTCTAGATAGATCTGCGTTCGATAAAATATTTTCAGGGTCTTCTCTTGGTTATAGTGGTAATTTAACTAGGTTAACTGACATAGCCCCTACTGTTGCGGCTCGCTATGGCGCTAGGCTTCCTGAAGGGAGTGTGGGTAAGGCGTTGCCACAATCTCCTGGTAGAGTTGATAAATCGGCTTTTAAAGACCGGCAAGTAAGTCTATGGAATGAAGGCTATCGGGAGATTTACAAGGCTTCTGTACCTAAAGCACGTTTGTCTTTAATTGACTCTCTGATAGAGCAGGGAAAGAAAATTGAAGTCTCACAAGATGCTGCCAACTTTAATGTTCTGGCGATGCTATTTCTCCTACTAGTTCCGGTTGTGGTGTGGTTAAGTGGGGTTGCTAAATTCGAGTTTTCTCCAGAGGGGTTCAAAACAACTGGCATAAGGTCACTGGTTGAGCGCAACCTACTTGTCTTTGCAGCTTGCGTGCCATTGGGATGTATATTACTTAGCGTAACTCGTTGGTATGCGTGGAGGATGAATTCAACTCCTGCAAGCGCTAACTACCCCGATGTTGTCAGTAATTACGAAGATCCTGCTAATGGTGCAGATTTGGGGTATATTCCATTTGTGGCGGCTATTATCGGCATAAGTTTAGCGATTACTTGCTTGGTGCAGCTAGTAATCATAAAATTCGCTAATTACGCAAGTGGCTTCGTAATGGTTTGTGTGTTAAATGCTTTCTTTTGGTTGGGTGATGGCCTCAGTGGTAGTCATCTAATCTTGAATAGTCCTTTTGCTATGGCTGCCCTCGATTCGACTAATTTACATGGGCTATCTGGTGCCGGTTTTGCTTTTGGGGGTATGGGGGCTCTGGTAGCCTTGGTTTACCTTGCTAACCGACTTGATCACAGTTTAAGCTTGCGCATTTCTCAGATGGCAATAGGGGGAATCGGGGTATTACTTATATTGGCTACGGCTTTGCCGAGCTTAGGGGATAATTTTGCTGGAGCCGTAGTTTTTGGGGTTGCGTTGACTGCACTAATCTTGAAACTGTCTAAACCCAGCTTACGCTTGTCTAACATCTATGTTTTAAGCTTAATTCTATTTATTTCGCTATCGATCCTGACGTTTACTAAATGGTGTGGTTCTGGTGAGAGCCCTGATTACCTTTCTGCTTTTGCTGCGGATATAGACCATAGGTTCATGGCTTTGATGGCGCCATTTTTAGCTGAATCTGACTATGTGGCTGTGAAAATGTTAGTTGCCTTAATAGTGATAGCATTAATTGCTTGGGTTTGGGTAAAGTTCTATGTCGCTATTCATGCGTCGGAAACATCTAGCATTGTTGTTTTGATGTTCGCCCCAGTGACTGCTTTGATGTTGCTGGAAGTGGCCCTAAATGATTCGGGCGCCTCGATGGCGCTCTACAGTCTGTTTTTGCTGGTGCCTCTGGCCTGCTTTATGTCCCTGGAACTACCACAAAAACTTGGTGTAACAGGGAGTGATGTGACAACAGAAGCTGTGGTGGAGATGGGAGATGGGGTTGCGGGGTCTCATCGGGAGGCGACGTTATAAGACGCGCAGCCTCATTGCGGCCTCAGCGAAAACAACTAGCTACCACAAAAACTTGGCGCAGCCACGTAGGTTCAAAGTGGCTGCGCCATGAGGTGGGCACGTTACTTCAGTAAGCCCTGTTCAGGCTGCTTTTAAGTCGTGGGGTGCAGCATGTTTTAGGCTGTGGGCCGCAGCATACGGTAGGGCTCAAAGGGAGCTTGTGAAGCTGGCGCCTGGTTGACGTTTGCTTGCTCCCCGCGCTTACTCAAGAGGCGACTGACCAGGCTGGGACGCAGCTTACGCGTAGTTTTACGAACCTGGCGGAACTGCTCTAGACGGTGCAAGCGCCCAGCCAAATTATTGACGCTAACGCGGTGAGTGATCGAGCAAGGCACTTCCAGCACCGTGAAACCAGCTTCAAGCGCCTTCACACTCAACCAGGTTTCCACGCCCCAGCCCCTAGAGAGCTGATTCTTGCAAGCCTCAAACACAAAACTGTTCATGCAGCGCTGCCCCGAAAGCGGAGCTTGCGGCTGCCAACCGGTAGCCTCACTGATAGCCTTACGGGCCGTGCCCAGCACAAAACCATGCCCACCAGCGCCTTCAAAAGTCGGTGGCACCGCAATGCTCATAGAGCAACGCCCGCTGGCCACAGGCTCAATTAGTACCTCGCAAGCCGAGGCACTAGCGCCCAGGTCGCCGTCGACAAACAACAGCAAATAATCCGCACCCGGCTGGGCAGAGCTGCGCAAATAAGCCACGCCCGAGCCCATGGCTGCGCCCTTACCGCGCTTGTGAGGCTTAGAAATAACCTCCGCACCAGCGCGTTTAGCGATCTTGGCGGTGTCGTCGGTAGAACCGTCATCAACCACCACGACCCGCTCCACCCCGGCAATACCCAGGGCCGCCTGCACGGTTGCGGTGATGCGCTCAGCCTCGTTATAGGCCGGGATAATCACCGCCACCGGCAGCTTACCGAAATAATCCGCATACTGAAGTCGCTGGTCAACCACGTAGGCAACAGCGCGGTCGGGCAGATACTCGCTGGCGGCGCAGCAGTTAGTACTGGCCTGTCCAGACTGCGCGCCGGGCTGCTGGGCTTGCACGGCGGCTTGCTGGGCTTGCGCGCCGGGTTGACTGGCGTCGTCGTGCGCAGGGGTGCCAGCGACGGCGTCAGTGGCTGGTGCCTGCGAGTGAGCCTCCAGCTGGGCAAGCTTTTGAGCGACCTCTTGTGCCGGGGTGAGGGTCACGGTGCTTCCTTAAAATCGCTGATTTACAGGTTCACCTGGCGGGAAATGATGCCGGCCTTGGCGCGGCGCTCGTCAGCGTTCAAAGCGGCGTCGTCAGCCAGGGCAGCCTGTAGGCGTGCACCCAGCGCCTGCATGGGGGCGGTTAGCTGCTCGGCGGTAGTGCCCGGCTCAAGCTGCCACACCGGGATGGCAATGCCGTAAGCGCGGAAGGCACCCAGGAAAGAACCCAGGCGGGCGCCGTCGTCGCTAAGTTCAGACTCACGGGCGGCGTGCACCTTGGCCAGGGCGTTGAAGAAGGCGTCCTCATCCTCCTCACGTACCCAGCGCACGTACTCCTTACCGCCCATGCGGCACCAGAAGGCGTGCTCCACCCCCGGGACCTGGCGGGTGGCCACAATCTCGTCGCGAGACTGGGTGACCAGGTTGTTTAGCTCCTCATCGCTGAGCTCGCCGGGGGCGGCCCAGAAGCCAAAAGAGTCGTGCAGCTGGAAAACCGGCTCAAAGTCGGCGTCTAGCAGGTCCTGTAGGCGCGGGCCGGGCTCAGGTAGGGTGCTTAGCTGCAGGCCAGTGTTGTTTTCTAGCTCCAGGGTGTTGAGCAGGGCGTAGGCGACGTCGCGCGAGGCGTCACCGGAGTGCTTGGTGGTCTGCATGGCAACCAGGTAGCGGTCGTCGGCGCGGCGCATGCCCTGGGTTAGGTCCGGCAGCAGGGTGGCTAGCTCAACTGTGGTGCCACGGTGAGCAGCCGGAATGTGCTCGCTGTCGTTGAGCTTAACGGTCATGGTGGCGGCCGGGATGATCTGCGCCATGGCAACCAGTTCGGCTTCATTCTTAAGGCCGGCGAAGGGGCGGGCTACAAATTCAACCTTCTGGGGCTTGGCGGGGGACTGCACAGCCTGGGCGGCCTTTTTGGCCTGGGCGCGGGCGCGGCGCTGACTCTTTTTCGACATAAGGCAACCCTACAGGGTTAGGGCAAGGTTATGCCGTTAAGGCAGGGTTACGCCGGGCCATGCGGGAGGTGCGCCGGGCCGGGTATGCCGAGCTACGCCGGGTGGGAGGTGCGGGAGGTGCGCCGTTAGAGCGAAGTGAGCCGGGCTCAGGCAGCTAGCGCGGCTTTCGGGCGGATGCTGGGCTCAGATTGATGCTGGGCTCAGGCGCGAGCTTGGCGCTCAGGCTGCGAGCTTGGCGCTGACCTCAATCAGGCGGGAGAGCAGGGCCTCTAGCTCGCCGGTGCGGCGCTCGTTGGGGGCGAAGGTGTCGGTGCCCTCAAAGTCCATGGGGAAGGTCAGGGCTAGCTGGGCGCGGATATCGTACATGTCGAACTGTGCGGACAGGGTGCGCCACTGCTCAACAGCGCGGATGGCGCCGTCCCAGGAGTAACCCACGAAAGCCACAGCCTTGCCGATTAGCTCGGGGCTGATGGAGTCGACGGCGTTCTTGAAGGCGCCGGGGATGGTGTGGTTGTACTCGCTGGTTACGAAGATGAAGCCATCCTGCTCGTCTAGAACCTTGGCCCAAGCGGCGACGGCGTCGTTGTCATACTTGCCGCCCAGAACCATGGGGGCAACCGGGCCGTCGAACATGGGCAGGTCGTAGTCCTTCAGGTCAATTACGGTGAACTCGGCCTCGGGGTGGGCGGCGCGGGCCTGCTCCAGGATCCAGTTGCCGATCTGGTCACCTACGCGACCCTCGCGGACGGAACCGACGACAATACCGATCTTGGTCATGATGTGCTCCTTTAAGTATTTGGACACTGTCTAGAAGATTGAAAGTTTGAGGGCAGGCGGCCTGGCTGAAGATTTGGCTTTGAGCTGTACCGCGCTGCGATAACTTGAGTCTAGATTGTTTAACTTTCAACTGTCTAGCGGATTCTGGGACTTTGGGCATAAAAGTGGTCCAGTAGACATTAGCCGACCGGACCGTTAAGTGTTTGCGGGTAGCTGCGACGACGTCGAGAAACCTTGCAACCCCCAAAAGCGCACTGATCTTAGGTAAACCGCGACAATCAGGGGCAAGCTGCAGTGCTCAAGTCGCAGCGATCAGGGGCTAGCGCGACATTCAGGGGCGAACCGCGATGGCCTCAATCTCCACTCGGGCCCCCTTGGGCAGTGCGGCCACGCCGAAAGCAGCGCGCGCGGGCAGTACCGGACCGGTGAAGAACTGGGCGTATACCTCGTTGACTGCTACAAAGTCGTTGATATCCGCCAGCAGCACGGTGGTTTTAACTACGTCGGCAAAGCTCAGGCCGGCAGCCTTTAGGATTTCGCCGATGTTGGTCAGGCTCTGGCGGGCCTGGGCCTGGATGTCCCCCTCGACCAGCTGTCCCGTGGTCGGAACCAGGGGAATCTGGCCGGAAATGAAAACCTGGGCGCCGGCGTCGTCGCCAGTGGAAACGGCCTGAGAGTAGGGGCCGACGGCGGCGGGGGCGTTGGGGGTGGAAATTGCGGTGGGCATGGGACCTCCTAGTCTGGCTTGGTGCCTATAGGTCCATCCTAGTTTGGGGTGGCCCTAGTTTGGGGCGTTGGGGCTGGGTATTGCGGCGCGGGATGTGCTGGCGCCGGTGGGGTGCGCCAATGTGTGGCAGTGTGGGTGCGCCAGTATGGGCCGCACAAAAACTGACATTTCGTCCGTTGCCTATAAAACCCCATGGAAAAATCATAGGGAAGGGATGATTTTGCCTGTATTTACATGTATTTGCATGTGATGGGGTGATTTTTGCGGGTAAGCTGTGCCACACTACAGACATGCATGAACGAGCTGGCCAACCCGCCTTATCTGAAGATCTCATCAATGTCGAAGAAGTTCGCCAGGCCTACTACGACCTGGTACCGGACCCTGCCGTACCCGCTCAGCGCGTAGTTTTCGGCACCTCCGGTCACCGTGGCTCCTCCCTAGACACTGCTTTCAACGAAGCCCACATTGTGGCAACCACCGCCGCAATCGTTGAGTACCGCGCCTCCCAGGGCACCGACGGTGTGCTCTACCTGGGCCGCGACACTCACGCCCTATCATTACCGGCCTGGCGCTCCGCTGTCGAGGTGCTGGTAGGCGCCGGCGTGAAGGTCGCTATCGACTCTCGCGACTCCTACACCCCCACCCCGGCCGTTTCCCACTCCATCCTGGTAGCTAACGGCGCTGGCACCCCCGAGGGCGTACGCACCTCCGGACCCGGCCTAGCCGACGGTATTGTTGTCACCCCCAGCCACAATCCTCCGCGCGATGGTGGTTTCAAGTACAACCCGCCCACCGGTGGCCCTGCCGGTTCTGACGCCACTGGTTGGATTGCTAACCGCGCCAACGAACTACTAGTGGACGGCGCCTGGCGTAACGTGCCGCGCGTGCCCATCGACGAGGCCCTCAAGAGTGAGCTGGTAATCCGCCACGACTACCGTGAGCTGTACGTAGCTGACCTGGCCAATGTGGTTGACATGGAGGCCATTCGCAAGGCTGGCGTGCGCATCGGTGCAGACCCGCTAGGTGGCGCTTCGGTTGAGTACTGGGCTGAGATTGGCGAGCGATACAACCTCAACCTCACCGTGGTCAACCCCAAGGTAGACCCCGCCTGGTCCTTCATGACTCTGGACTGGGATGGCAAGATCCGCATGGACTGCTCCTCGCCCTACGCCATGGCCTCCCTGCGTAATGCCATGACCCCTGACGCTTCTGGTGCCACCCCTTACGATGTCGCCACCGGTAATGACGCCGACTCTGACCGTCACGGCATCGTCACCCCCGACGGCTTGATGAACCCCAACCACTTCCTGGCTGTGGCTATCGAGTACCTGTTCACCCACCGTCCCGGCTGGGGTGAAAACTGCGCCGTAGGCAAGACCCTGGTTTCTTCCAGCCTGATTGACCGCGTGGTGGCATCCATCGGCCGCAAGCTGGTGGAGGTGCCGGTAGGCTTCAAGCACTTCGTGCCCGGCCTGCTAGACGGCTCTGTGGGCTTCGGTGGTGAAGAAAGTGCGGGAGCTTCCTTCCTGCGTTTCAACGGCGAGGTATGGACCACCGACAAGGACGGCATCATCCTGGCCCTGCTGGCCAGCGAGATCATCGCCGTCACCGGCAAGAGCCCCTCGCAGCTACACGTTGAGCAGGTGGAACGCTTCGGTGCTTCGGCCTACGCCCGTGTTGACGCCGCTGCCACCAAGGAAGAAAAGGCCAAGCTGGCTGCACTTTCTCCCGAGAACGTCACCGCCACTGAGCTGGCTGGTGAACCCATTGAGCAGCGCCTGGTACGCGCCCCGGGTAACAACGAGCCGATCGGCGGCCTGAAGGTCACCACCAAGGACGCTTGGTTTGCGGCCCGTCCCTCCGGCACTGAGGACGTGTACAAGATTTACGCCGAGTCCTTCCTGGGTGAAGAGCACCTAAAGGAAGTTCAGAAGGAAGCCAAGAGCGTAGTTAGCGCAGCGCTAGCCAACTAATCTCGCTTAGCTAACTGGGGTCGGGTGCATCAGCGCCCGGCCCCAGTTTGTTTGCGGCCCAGTTATGTACATCCCAGTTATGGCAAGCACGAACAGACTGCTACACCGTGTCAGCTAAATATATAAGGTTTTTCCCTAGAATAAGGCCATGAGCTCTACCTCTTCAGTGCCCTCCGCTGCCAGCCCTGACGCGGGTGCCAAGCTGCCAGCTATGTCAGCTGGAGCCCGCCAGACGCGTCCCAGCTCCAGCATGCCAAAGGTGGAGTATCAAGACCCAGATAGTGACATCACCGCTGACGAGGCCATCAGCTCTGTGCCCTTCCAACAGTCACTGCCAGGCCCGGAAGATGACGTATTGCTAGCTAGCGGCCAGCCGCTTGCTGCTGCTTCAGCTACTGCACAACAGCGCGCGCAAGAACGCCCTGGGCGACGCCCTACCGCTGAGCAAATTAGGCGCCGTCCCAGCACCCGTGCCTGGGTGCCTAACCAGCATGGCGCCTGGGGGATGCTAATCATTCCACCCCTGGTGGGGGCCTTTATTGGGGGTTGGTCTTGGCATTACCTGCTGATCTGGCCGGCTTTCTGGATGGGCTATTTTGCGTTCTGGGCCTGGACCCAGTGGCTACGCACCCGCTCAGAAGCTAAGCGCCTACTGCTGCTGGTGCCCATGATCTGGTATTCGGCAATTTGCGCTATAGCTGGGCTGGCGAGCCTAATCAGCGCCCCCTACCTGATCCGCTGGGCCGCAGTTTTCGCCCCGCTATTGGCGCTGGCCCTGTGGCAGGTGCGCATAGGTAAAGAGCGCTCGCTGCTTAGCGGCGTCACCACCACGCTTGCAGCCACGTTAATGACCGCAGTCAGCTACGACGTCGCCACTGGCGGTGCCGGCGGGTTCCTAGGCTTAGAGAAGGGCGCGGACACCCTAGAAAGCTTTGGTGGCCCCCAAGCCCTAACCGGCTGGCACTGGGCCTGGCTGGTTACTGCACTGGTTAGCGGCTATTTCGTGGGCACGGTTCCCTACGTAAAAGCCATGATTCGTGGCCGAGGCAAGCTCGCCATGATTTCTCTTAGCTTTGGCTTCCACCTGGTGGGGCTAGCTCTGGTGGCATATGCGGCCAGTGCCGGCCTGATCGGCTGGACCAACCTGGCCTTTTGGGTGGTGTTAACTGCGCGCTCCCTAGTGCTGCCACTTATGCAGCGCCAGAGGGTACGCAAGCGCGCCAAGGTGATTCGCCCCCGCGTGGTTGGGGTCAGCGAAATCATTATTAGTATCGTGATGATTGTGGCCATTTTCCTGCCTTAAATCTGCTTCGATAATTGAATCTGGCTAATTGCCCGACGCCGCCTCTAGTGCGGCGTCGGCTTGTTTGGGCTGGGCCCAGGGCTAGGTTGTGGGCCGGGCCTGCTTGACGCTGCCTGCGGTGGAGTTGCTTGTAGCTGGCTTGGCGCCGCCTGGCGTGGGGTGGGCGCTGGCTGCGGTGAAGGCATGGGGGCAGGCTCTGCTACCGGGGTGCGTTTAATTTGGAAAGTGGCCTGCTGACGCGAAACCACAGTTTTACCCGCATCCTGGTTCCAAGCCCTATTAAAGGTTTGCGCGCCCGGCTCATTAGGTAACTGCTTAGCTGAACGTGCATAGACACGCTGATCATGCTGATCGCCGCCCTGATGTACAGTGACTACATTGGTGCGGTTAGTGGCGCTAACCGGCGCCTTGCCGTCTAAGCTGGGCACGATATCGTCGGCGTTTTCCATGCTCAAATACTGTGTACCTGGCGGAATTACGCTATTGCCGGTGGGGCTACCGGCGGTAGCTGTAGCCACAATATTGAAACGTGCCCGCACCTGCGCATTAGCGGTTAGGTTCGTGGCCACAATCCCACCCTGGGAGTGGCCGTAAATGCATACCGGATCAGTGCTTTTAATGCCGGCCTTAGTCATGGCGGCAACCACTAGCTGCGAATAGTCGTCACTGGCGCCGGCGTTAGCCTGCAAGTTAGTTAGTAGATCCTGGGGATTTGACTGGCCCGCAGTCCACTGTTGTGTGCCCGGCAAAATCACCTGGTAGGAGCAGCTTCCATCAGAATAGGTGGTTTTAATGATAGAAAAAGCTCCAGTTTGTGGATCAGGAGAGTTGATGTGATCGCAATAGTTAATGGTGTCAGCCACCGAGCCGTCATAGTTACTTGTTAACGGCTTGAACTTAACCTGACTGGCCTGGCCTACCCCGCCGGCAGTTTTTGCTATACCTGCCAACACGGCAGCAGCTAGCTCAGCGCCCACAGCAGATTTAAAAGAGAAACTGAGCGGCCCCATAGCGGGGGAGGGCATGTCCATGCGCAGGCCGTCGCTGATCAGGGTGAGTCGGTAATTCTTTTTCCCGCCAGCTAGATACGCCAAGTAGTAGTTGGTGGCCTCAACATCGCTAAGTTCTTTTGGGTCAACCCATTTACCGCGCCAATAAATCTTATTGCCATCTGCAATTCCATAGGTTAGCTGCGCCTTTACCCCGGACAAGGATAGTTTAGCTTCAGGCCCCAGAAAGGCGCCGGCGTAAACCATGGCTGCCTGCAGAAATGCGCCAAGGCTAGGGCTAGCTTTATAAATAGTAATTAGAGCAGGCGCTTCACTAATTAACCAGCCCCCATAGCCACTACGAACCAGTAATAACACTATCTGATAAATAGCTTTAGCGTCCTCTAAATCAATATCTATTCCCAACGCTTTAAGCCTTTTCTGCAGATTTTGGGGGTTATCGAGGCCGTATTTGCGTAGCTCGGCGCGTACCGCAGCCTCACTTAGAAAATTGTTCCTCTTACGCTTAGCCATAGAGACAGGATTGGCGCGTTTAAGCCCCTCTAATTTCCACAGCCCCTGTGCTTTAACTTCGGCATCGGTGTAGAGGTTATAGCCCACTTGTAGGGCGTCAGCGTTAGTTTCACACTGACTGATGCAGGTTCTTAAAGCCTTGGTTGTAGCTGCGTCCAGCTCAGGGGGCAGCCGCTTGGGCGGGGGCTGAGGAAATAACGGCGAGGGCTGTAGCGGCATAGGAGGTAGCTCTAGTGCCCTGGGAATGGGCTCTGTGCGAGCCACCTTATAGGCATTGTTGGCTTGTTCCAGCAATGAGTGAACTTTCATAACCTGCCGTTTCAGCCTCATTAGTACCTGCGGATCCACATGCAGATTTTTATCGGGCCCAGAAACGTAGACAATGTCGCCCATGACTAGACCTAGCTTGGGGTGCTTAGCGCCTGAATATCATTGTCGACGGCGCCGATCAGTACGTTTATGGCGGCGCTCAGCTGCGCTAAAGACTGGCCAGCGGCCTGCGCCGCGCTACCACGCCACTGGCTGGGGATGGTGGGCACCTGGCTTTTAGCGTTTATAGCCAGCTGCCTAACGTAATGCAAGTTATTCATGACTAAACGCTAAAGCGCCAAGTCAAGGCCGCGCTTTAGGGGTGTGGATAAAGCTGCGGGGGTAAAAAAGTTCCCCACAGGTGCATTAATTCGTAATTAGAACTCGTAGAGTGGGCCTATAAAGGCAATTCGTGCAGAGTGAGCATGGTTGCGGCAGTGTCTGTAGGTGCGATGTTAGGGGCTGAGTGAATTACTGGCCTGAGCAGATTAGTCTCAGCAGGTCGTCGTCGTAGGCGGGGGAGAAGTCAAAACGCACCCCTTCAGCCATACGCTGTTTAACCAGTTGCCGGCACACAATCTGCATAGAACGTGGTAAGAGCTGGTAACTCTCGTGGCGGTGAATCAAAATCAGATCCGCCTCCTGGCTCAGCGCCCACACCAATAACACCAGTTCACGCTCGCTAAAAGTGCATTCGTCAATAAATTTATCGAGCGGGGGCAAAAGAGTTTTACACGCTTGCAGCATCTGCTCACGGTGGGGTGGCGGCTCAGTGAAACCGCGCAGACCATCAAGGGTTTCAAAAGTTTGCGCCACGGTCAGCTGCGGCCATAGCTGCGCCTCCTGGGTTAGGGCCACAGCCCCCGGCCCAGCCCAGCGCGGCCCGGTGATCTCCATAGCTTGGCGCAGGGCTGCCGAAGGGTTATTCCAGGCGGCACTTTTACGCAGCATATATAGGGCCACATAGGAGATACCCTCAGCCATAAAGCCGTAAATCACGACTGGCCAGGTGGGATCATCAGAAAAGAAACTGTACTGGTTAAGCCAGCCCAGCAGCATGTCAGGTTTGTGGTGCATGAGTGCAGCCAGCGGCCCAGACCACCACATCACGCAAATCCAGGTGCCGATAAGTGCGTTAACTATCCGCATCCAGCGGCGCGGCGCATGCGGCCAAATCACTGCCCACAGTAACGCGAGTGAAGAGGTCAGTGAACCCATCACCACCACGCCCACAGCCAGCCAACTGGCTTTTTGAAATTGCATGTGGGGTAGCGTGCCCAGCATTACGCCCGCAAACAGCACCCCGGAAATTAGCATTTGTGAAATTTCCATGGCGGTTTGGGCGGCCGCAGCTGAGGCGGTGGGGGTTAGGGCGTCGGTGCGCACCAGGGCGTCAGTGCCGTTGTCATAGGCTACGCGCGTGTGTTGGGTGATGATTTTTCCACCCCAATAGGCGCTGATCAGGCATAACGCTAGGGAGCAAAATGGCCCAACCCGGAAGGGTAAAAGTGAGTGGTTGTTAATGCCCAGGGTTATGGCCAGTAAAAAAGTCAGCGTTAGTAGGACGGTGGCCCGCGCCGCCTCCAAACGCGCAATTAGGCGAATTAGGTTGGCGATAGCCACAGTCTCACTGATGCGGGTGGCCACCTTAGGTGGCAAGTGCTCAAGCAGCACTCGCGCAGAAGAAGGTATAGCTACAGCCACGCCTATATTTTGCCAAGCTGCTTTTAGGCCTAACAAGCTTGTGCGCTTTTGGCGCGGCGCACGCGCTCAGCTAAGGGTGGGTTGTGCGTGCTTTGGTGTGCTTTGGTCTCGACGGCGCTGCCTCACTTTACAGCCACGACGACGACGGCGCCGGCTTGGTCTTAACGTGCGGCCCAGAGTGTGCGGCCCCGACCCTACAGCCGCGAGCGCCGTCGACCCTGCGCAAGAAGTCGCCGTCGGCCCTGCTAAAGAGCGAAGCTGATGCAAAAGCTAACGAAAAAGTCACATTATGTAACAATTTCGCGCAGCTAAGCTTACAATCACAACAGCGAAGTGCACAGGCCCGCACTAGCCCCCCTGAGCGCCAATGAAGGAGTTCCCGTGTCCCCAAAGGGTGTCCACGCTAAAACCGCAGCCGCACTGGCTGCGCTGACCTTATCGTTTACCGGTGTAGTTTTAACCCCTGGCGTAACTGCCACCGAATCTGGCCAGGATTTTACCTCACAAGCAGTTGCCAATGGTGGCGACGGTAAATTCCCGGTTTACCGCATCCCCTCAATCGTGCAGCTAAACAACGGTGATCTAGTAGTTTCCTATGACGGGCGCCCCAGCCTAAGGGACGCCCCCAACCCCAACTCGATTCTGCAGCGTCGCTCCACTGACGGCGGGCGCACCTGGGGCGAACAAACCGTCATCCACGCGGGCGTTCCCGGCGCCCAAAAGCAGGGCTACTCGGACCCCTCATATGTGTATGACGCGGAAAAGAACATTCTGTTCAACTTCCACGTCTACTCTAAGGATGCGGGTTTCTTCCAGTCCGTTGACTCTGACGACGACGCCGACCGCAACGTTATGAGCGCCGAGGTTTCCACCTCCACCGACAACGGCAAAACCTGGACCCACCGCCTGATCACCAATGTGGTTAAACCCAAGGGCATCACCGGCACCTTTGCCACCTCCGGTAACGGCATTCAAGTTAAGCACGGCAAATACGCTGGGCGCCTGGTGCAGCAATACATTGGCACCGACTCAGCCCACAACGGTTACGCCTACTCGGTTTACTCTGACGACCACGGCGCCACCTGGCACGCCGGTAACCGGATCGGCAACAGCTTCAACGAAAACAAGGTGGTTGAGCTAAGCGACGGCCGCCTCATGCTCAACTCACGCAACTGGGGTGACGGGGTGGGACGCCTAGTCGCTATTTCTGACGACGGCGGCGTCAACTGGAAGAACCAGTACCTTGACACTGCCCTGGTAGACCCGGAAGTAAACGCCGGCATTACCCGTATGAACCCCCAGGCCACCAGCGGTAAGGCCGCCAAGGAGCTGCTGTTCACCAACGCCAACAACAGCCCCTACAACTGGCAGATAGATGTTGACCGTAAAGGCCAGTGGATCAACCGCATCACCGGTAACGTGCGCTACTCCTGCGACAACGGCGCCACCTGGCCCGTTAGCCGCGTCTACCACTACGGCCCGCACGCCTACTCCTCGGTGACCGCCCTGAAAGACGGCACTTTCGCCGTCGCCTATGAAACCAAAACCGACAAGGAAATCCGCGTAGGCACCTTCGGGCGCGAGTGGCTAAAGCCGTTCTGCGCCAACTTCGCTCCCGCTAGCGTCAGCTTGGGGGCCGGGGAAAGTACCAGCGTAAGCGTCACTATCCGCAATGACGACGACGTCGCCCTACCGGCTGGCTCCATGCGCCTAACCGGCCTGCCCGAAAACGTCAGCAGCGAGCTGGTAGCCACCCCGGCACTAAAGCCTGGCGAGTCTGCCACCGTAAACGTCAAGGTCACCGCCACCAAGGACATTGTGGCTGACACCTACAATGTGGATGCCACCTTGGAGGCAGGCCAGTACACCCTGCGCGGCTCAGTGGAGCTCAAACTCACCACCCCTGAGCTGATCGCACTGACCGTGGCCGGCGAGCGCAGCGACTACACCCGCGACATCGTAGCCAAGCCCTACCAGGCTGGCGAAAAGCTGCCCTTCCACTGGAGCATCGTCAACAACACCAGTAATACCCTGCACATCGATAGCGCCAAGGGCCCCAAGGGCACCGAAATTGAATCTTGCAGCGGCGACATTGCGCCCGGCACGACCATGTGGTGCTTAACCAGCGGCTATGTGGTAAGCGAGCAGGAAGCTAAGCAGGGCTACCTGGATGCCACGCTGACGCTGACCTACACCCAGGGCGACAGTCAGGTCACCTACCCGGTAACTCGCTTCGACCAGAACTTAGGTAAGCGCCGGATGCTGCCGGCCGCTCCCACCCCGCAGCCCACCGAGCAGCCCACGCAAAGCCCCACTCCTGCCCCGACGGCGTCGCCCACTGCCACGCCGACCGCTGCGCCTACTGCTGTGCCCACCACTGCACCCAGCCCCACCGCCGCGCCCACGGCTAGCGCTATGCCTACGGCTAGTGCCGTGCCCAGTGCCAGCCCCATGCCTACCGGCAGGGCGGCACTAAAGCCCTCACCGCTACCCTCCTCAAAGGGCTCCGGGAAGGTAGCTTTCGCCGGTAACGGTGGCGGCTCGCACCACGGCTCGCTGGCGGTTACCGGTGTGGCCGGAGGCCTAATGCTGGTAGCCGGGGGGCTAGTGGCCGCCGGTGGGGCGCTGCGCTCTGGCAAACTACGCGACTACCTGCACCGTCGCTAAAACCGACGGCGCGTGCGCTCGCGGGTCCGAGCTTAGGCGCAGGCGCGGGCTTGCGCGTGCGGGCTCAGGCACAGGTGCAGGCGCGGCTGCGCACCCCGGGGTGCGCAGCGCATCCGTTACGGACGAGCCAATCCGTTACGCGCCCGCGCCTAAGCCGCCAGCCCGGCGAAAAAGTGGCCTAAAACCACGTTAAACCGGGCCTCTGGTGTTGGGGGCAGGTCAGCTGAGACAATTAGCGCATGAGTTGTGCTGAGACTGCTGACCTGCCCCTATCTCGTGTAAATCTAGCTGAGGTAAACCCGCCACTAGCTCTGGGAGTGTTGGACGGACGCTACCGCGCCGCCGCCTCGCCGCTGGTAGACCACCTGTCTGAAGCTGCTTTGAACCGCGCTCGCGTGCATGTGGAAGTTGAATGGCTGATTTACCTCACCGATAACGAGGTTTTGCCGGGCGCCCCTAAGTTCTCTGCCGCTGAGAAGGAGTACCTGCGCGGTATTGTTTCCAGTTTTGGCCGCGCAGAAATTGATGAACTGGCTGAAATTGAGGCAGTCACCCGCCACGACGTGAAAGCTGTGGAGTACCTGCTTAAGCGTCGCCTAGACGCCGCCCCCCAGGTGCTGGGTCAAGACACGGTGCTACCCCAGGTGCACGAGATTGTGCACATTTTCTGCACTAGTGAAGACATCAACAACCTGGCCTACGCCCTAACCATCCGTTCAGCTATCAAGCAGGTGTGGCTGCCGGCCGCCCAGGGCCTGGTGGATGACCTTAGTGAAATGGCTCGCCAGTACAAGGCTGTGCCCATGCTGTGCCGCACCCACGGTCAGCCGGCCACCCCCTCCACTTTTGGTAAGGAACTGGCCGTATTGGCTTGGCGCCTGGGCCGCCAGCTGCGCCGCATTGAGGGCACCGAATACCTGGGTAAGATCAACGGCGCCACCGGCACCTACGGCGCTCACGTGGTTTCCGTGCCGGGAGCTGACTGGGAGGCTGTTTCGCGCGGTTTCGTGGAGCACCTGGGCCTGATCTGGAACCCGCTGACCACCCAGATTGAATCCCACGACTGGCAGGCTGAGCTGTACAGCGACGTGGCCCGCTACAACCGTATTGCCCACAACCTGGCCACCGACGTGTGGACCTACATTTCTTTGGGCTACTTCCACCAGCGTCTAAGCGCCCAGGGCTCTACCGGCTCCTCCACCATGCCGCACAAGGTCAACCCGATTCGTTTTGAAAACGGTGAAGCCAACTTTGAGATTTCCTGTGCGCTGCTAGATTCCCTAGCGGCCACCTTGGTCACCAGCCGCCTGCAACGCGACCTGACTGACTCCACCACCCAGCGCAATGTGGGTGTGGCCCTGGGCCACTCGTTGCTGGCTATCTCTAATGTGCGCGGGGGCCTGGGCGGCCTGGATGTGGATGAGCGTCGCCTGGCTGAAGACCTAGACGCCACCTGGGAGGTGCTGGGTGAACCGGTGCAGCAGGCTATGCGCGCGGCCGCCGTCGCTGGCGCCACCGGCATGGCTGACCCCTACGAGCGCCTGAAGGAACTGACCCGTGGCAAGCGGGTTACCGGTCAGGCTATGCGTGACTTTATTGCTGGGTTGGGTATGCCTGGCGACGTCGAAGCTCGCCTGCTGGCGCTAACCCCGGGCACCTACGTGGGCTTGGCTGAAAGTTTGGTGCGCCACCTAGAGGATTAACTAGGAATAATTCGGGGCATATCCCGGTTGGGCTAGTCGTGCTTGGGGGACAGTTTTAAAGCTGTCTCCTGGCCGGCTAGCCCATATTTATAGCTGCCAGCTGCGTTGTGGCTGGGTAGGCAACACATTTAGGAGAAGAAAATGGCTGAAAACATCGACCGCACCACCGTCCTCAAGGTTTCGGGCCTGACCTGCTCTAACTGCGTGCGTCACGTGAGTGAAGAGCTAGAAGAGGTTGAGGGTGTCAAGAACGTTTCAGTAATCCTGAACAAGGGTGGCGTCTCTGACGTAATGGTGGTTTCTGACGTGCACCTAGACGACCAGGCCCTGGCCGACGCCGTCGATGAAGCCGGCAACTACACCCTGGAATCCATCGAACGCGACGAGTGAGGCGGAGCCTTAAATAATGACTGATATCCAAGAAACCACCTCAACTAGCGCCAGTCATGGCAGCGTAGATTTGAGCGTGGGTGGGATGACGTGTGCCTCCTGCGTGGCGCGCGTGGAGAAAAAACTGAACAAAGTGGCTGGCGTTAACGCTTCAGTTAACCTAGCTACCGAATCAGCCCACGTTGAGCTAAGCGCCCCGGTAGACCCGCAACAGCTGGTGGCCGTGGTGGAAAAAGCTGGTTACAGCGCCACCGTGACTAAGGTGGAGGACGGCGCCGTCGAGGCTATGCGCAAGCAGGAAGCCCGCCACCTGGCCCATGCCGCTGACCTGCGCCGTCGCCTGATCGTGGCGGCCACGCTATCAGTGCCACTGATGGTGATCTCTATGGTGAGCGCCGCCCAGTTCTATGGCTGGCAGTGGGTTGTGGCCGCGCTGGCCCTGCCGGTGGTGACTTGGTGTGCTTGGCCTTTCCACAAGGCTGCTTTCACTAACCTGCGTCACGGCTCCACCACCATGGACACCCTGGTTTCCCTGGGGGTTATTACCGCCACCTTGTGGAGCCTGTGGGCGCTGATTTTTGGGGGCGCCGGCATGTTGGGTATGCGTATGAGCATGGAGTTCATTCCGCGCGCCCAAAGCGAGCATGCCCACATGTATTTTGAGTCTGCCGCCTGGATCGTGACTTTCCTGCTCACGGGGCGTTTGGCGGAGGCGCGGGTGCGTCACCGCTCGGGTGACTCGCTGCGTAAGCTTTTGCAGCTGGGCGCCAAAACTGCCGCGCGGGTTAACGCTGACGGCTCGGTTAGTGAAATTCCGATTGACCGCCTGCAGGTGGGCGATCGTTTCCGGGTGCGTCCGGGCGAAAAAATTGCCACCGACGGCGTGGTGGTTGAGGGTCACAGCGCCATTGATGCTTCCTTGCTGACCGGTGAATCTTTGCCAGTGGATGTAAGTGCAGGTGACGAGGTTACCGGCGCCACCGTGAACACTTCGGGCACGCTAGTTGTGCGCGCCACCCGGGTGGGTGCGGGCACCACATTGTCGCGTATTGCCCAGGTGGTTACTGCCGCCCAGGCGGAAAAAGCGCCGGTGCAGCGCCTGGCTGACCGGGTCAGCTCAGTGTTTGTGCCCACGGTTTTAGCTCTGGCTGCTTTAACTTTCCTAGGTTGGCTGGCTACCGGTCATAACGCCCAGGCCGCGATTACGGCAGCGGTGGCGGTGCTGGTAATTGCCTGCCCCTGCGCCTTGGGTTTGGCGACGCCTACCGCCCTGCTGGTGGGTACTGGCCGCGCCGCCCAGTTGGGTGTGGTTATTCGTGGCCCGGAGGTGCTTGAATCTACCCGCCGCATTGACACGGTGGTGCTGGATAAAACCGGCACGGTCACCACGGGGGTAATGCACCTGGCTCAGGCGGTATTTTTCGACGACGACGCCGTAAGTGGCGCTGGTGGCACTGGTGCTGAGGCCGGTGCTGCTAGCGACGCCGCCACGGTAGTGGACTTAGGGGAGGGCGCTGCCCTAAGCCCAGCCCAGCTGCAAACCTTGGCCCTAGCCCAGGCACTGGAGCTTCCCTCTGAACACCCAGTAGCCCGCGCTATTGTGGCGGGCACGCAGCTAGACGGCGTCCAGGCGCCCCAGATCAGCGAGTTCACTAACCATGCTGGTCGTGGGGTCAGCGCCACGGTAGCCCACGCAGCAGGCCAGAGCTACGCCGTCGTCGGTAAAGCTACCTGGCTGAGCCAGCAGGGCGTAAGCCTAAGCGAGCAGGCTGAAGCCCAGGTACGAGCCCTAGAAGACACCGGCGCCACCGTGGTGCTAGTGGCCTCAGGGCCGGATGCAAAATCGCTGCACCTGCGCGCCGCCCTAGCTGTGCGTGACGAGCCCAAGCCCACTACCGCCAAAGCCATCAGTGAGCTCAAGGCTATGGGCCTGCGTCCCATCCTGCTCACCGGCGACAATGAGCGCGCTGCTAAGTTCATCGCCGCCCAGGTGGGTATTGAAGACGTAATCGCCCAGGTGTTGCCGGAGGATAAACGCGACGTGGTGGCTCGCCTGCAAAGTGAGGGGGCTAATGTGGCCATGGTGGGTGACGGTGTTAACGACGCCGCCGCTCTAGCCCAGGCGGGCGCTGCCGGTTTGGGTATGGCCATGGGTACCGGCTCAGATGTGGCCATTGAGGCCGCCGACATCACGCTAGTGCGCGCCGACCTGGAGGCAGTTGTGGCTGCTATCAAGGTTTCGCGCGCTACCCTGCGCATCATTAAGCAGAACCTGTTCTGGGCTTTCGCCTACAACGTGGCCGCAATCCCGCTGGCTATGGCGGGTTTGCTCAACCCCATGATCGCCGGGGCCACTATGGCTATGAGCAGCGTGATCGTAGTGTCTAACTCGCTGCGACTACGCCGCGTGAAGTGATCCGACAGTGTGAAGTGACATAGAATAGTCCGGCTACTTCGAATTAAAGCGCACACTTTGGGCTGCTAGCCCGGGTGTGCGCTTTGTTATGCACACTAGATAGTGTCTTGGAAGGTGCAGCGGACAAAATAAAATATCCCTAATGAGCTATCTCTATTTAGCGGGGATATGTGGGGATATAAGGCCCAGTTTCATAGACTAGCCCCATGACCCAAGCGCCAGATCAATCTGCGGCCGGTAGCCCCACCGCCACCTCGGATAGCCGGGTAGCTACCGCCGTCGAAAAACCCAGCGCCCCGGCTGAGTCCGCCAACTCGGCCCGCCCAGTTGGTTTTCCCCGAGTAGGCATCACCTCCCAGGCGGAACCGCAACCAACTTTGGTGGAAACCAGCACCCTAACCTTGGTTGACACCCTAGAGCGGCGCGAACACCGCACCCGCGACCTACTATTTGCCGGTGTCTGCGCGCTAGGTCTAGTAACGGTTTTTCTACTGGCTGTGTTCGCCCAGGAAACCACCACCGCTGTCATTTATGACGTACAGACCGTCTTTTCCCAGCTGCTGCGCCGGGTGCTGGTGTTCCCGCTGCAAGCCTTTGAAGGTATCGTCACTTTAGCTCTGCCCCTAGCGTTGATGGGGCGCGCTTTGCTGCATAAGGACTGGTGGCGCTCAGGCCAAGCCCTGATCGCCTTGGTCTGCGCTTATCTACTTTCTGTGCTGTTCATGTACCTGTTGCAGCTGCCGGTGTTTGACCAGGTGCGCAACGGCATGATCTCCTACCGCAACCTAAACACCTACGAGATTCTCTCACCCACCTATGGCGCCTTGGCGGCAGTTATTTTGGCTTCCGGTAAACACCAATCCAAACTGGTAAAAACTTCCTGGTGGCTGCTGGGAATTGTGGTGGGTGTTTCGGTACTACGCTCAGCTATTACCCTGCTGGCAGCGGTGGCCTCAGTGCTGTTGGGTCTTATCGCCAGCTACTTAGTGCTTTACATTATGGGCGTGGCCAGCGAAAACGCCACGGGGGTGGCTCTGGCGCGCGGCCTGCGCCGCTGCGGTGTGGACGCTGTCAAGGTGGTGCGTCTAAACCCGCGCCAAGCCCCCCTGCAAGCCTGGCAGGTACGTACCGACTCCCAGCTTGGTTACACCGAGAAAGTACGTGAAAACCCGATCGTTTCCACCCAAGACGACGGCGCCGTCGTCGAAACTGAAACCCCCCAAACCCTGGCCCCAGCCGGCAATGACGAAAAACTCACCCCCTTACCTGACTACAACTGCGCCCACGAGCTGGAGCTAGCTGAAGAACTGTGGCAGTGTCAAAGCGAAAACATTCACCGCATCTACGCGGTGTGGGACCAAGACGGCAAACGCTATGACTTGACCGTGATGGACACTGACACGCACGTGGTGGGCTTCCTATCCACTGCTTGGGACACCCTACGCACGCGCGGCCTGGCCCCAGCGAAAAACTATTCGGTGCGCGCCAGTGCAGAAAACACGGTGATGATGAACCAGATGGCGCGCAGCCGGGCGGTGCGGGCCCCGCAAATTCTGGGCGTGGCCGAGGCAGAAGAATCAATGCTGCTGGTCACCGAACATATTGTTTCCCCGCGCGCATTTGGGCAGCTAGGCGACCAAATCTCTGACGAGACTTTGCTGGATTTGTGGACCCAGCTGCGTCGCGCCCACACGGTTGGTCTAGCCCACCGCGCCATCAGTGATCAAAGTGTGCTGGTGGACGCCAGCGAGCATATTTGGCTAACCGACTGGGATGACGGCGAACTGGCTTCCTCTGAGCTATCGCGCCGCATGGACCTAGCCCAAACCCTGGCCCTGGTGGCGCTAAATGTGGGGGTGGAGCGGGCCATTGCCTCCGCCTCACGGGTGTTGGATCAAGATCAGGTGGCTTCTATCGCGCCGATGCTGCAAAAGGTGGTACTGCCGCGCTCTACCCGCGCTGCCATGGGCCGACGCGGCAAGATTTTGCAGGAGCTGCGTGACGCACTGGTGGCGCTGGTGCCCACGGCCCAGGCTGAACCCACCAAGATTAACCGCTTCTCTGCGCGCACTATTTTCATGGCGATTGTGGGTGTGGTGGCGCTGTGGACGGTGCTGGGCCAGATGAACTTCGCCCAGATTTCTGCAGCGGTTGAGCAAGCTAATTTCTGGTGGTTCTTGGCGGCGCTGGTGTTCTCGCTGGCCACCTATGTGGGCGCCGGCATGACGCTGGTGGCTTTCACTCCCAACAAACTGGGCTTGATTCGGGCTACTGAGGTGCATTTTGCTTCCTCTGTGGTGGCGCTGGTGGCCCCGGCCGGTGTGGGTGGGGCGGCTATGAACCTGCGTTTCCTTAACCGCAAGGGGGTGCCGACGGCGGTGGGTGTAGCCACCGTGGCTTTGGTGCAGGTTTCCCAGTTTGTGGTGACTGTGGTGCTGCTGGGTATTTTGGCGGCTACCACCGGTACTTCTTCGGGCTTGTCGCTGCCTTCTGGCTGGGTGCTGGTGGCGGTAGTGGTGGCGGTAGTGGTGGCTGCGGCGGCTTTGGCGGTGCCGCAGCTGCGTAGCTGGATTTGGGTGCATATTGAGCCCACTGTTAAGCAGGTGTGGCCGCGTCTGGTGTGGTTGGCTTCCAACCCCACTCGTATGGGTGTGGGCGTGTTGGGTACCGTGATTTTGTCGTTGGCCTACATTTTGTCTTTCGGGGCGTCGCTGTGGGCCTTTGGCTATTCGCTGCCTTTCGCGGTGCTGGCGATTACTTACCTGGCTTCTAACACGGTTGGTTCTGTGGTGCCTTCGCCTGGTGGTTTGGGGCCGGTGGAATTGGCTCTCACCGGTGGTTTGGTTACTGCCGGGGTGCCTAGCGGTGTGGCCGTGTCTGCGGTGTTGGTTTACCGCCTGGTTACCTTCTGGATCCCGATCCCGCTGGGTTACCTGTCCTTGCAGCGCCTGCAAAAGCGTGGGGATCTATAAGGCCTGCTGGTTGCGTTTTTCGATAGTGTCTCCGGGGACCCTCGACGGCGCCGTTTGCGTTAGACGACGGCGCTTGGAGCTTATGTGGCTAGCGTGCGCTGGCGGGTTAGCTGTGCCGCCCACTGGCTTGCAAAGTGGCGCTACTTATAGACTTACCAGGAGGTAAATGGCAAAAACCAGGCAGGAAATAATAGTGGAGATCCAGGAGATTACCCAGCCGCGATAGCCAGCCCGCTTAGATTCGACGATCGCAAAAATCCCCAAAGCCATGGTTATGAGAACTACCCCGGGAATTGGGGATAGTAGTAGTGATGCCAGGGCGATGAAGCAGATTGCTGGAGTTTTTTGTCGCGGAGCGTTGTAGCCCGCAAAAGCAAATACCTCACGAGGATTTACCTCTTGTGTACCTGGAAACACAAAATCATCTGGAACAATCTGGCCCGGGTGGCTGATTTGATTAGCGCCGGCATTACTATTGGGGGGCTGGTGTGCAAATACGCCGGATACGTTCATGTCTTAAGTTTGCCCAGCTGGGCCGCAGGGCGCAACATTAACTCAGCCGTCAACTATCAAGGTCAGAGCTACCAACCCTCAAACTGGACGTGCTGACAGCTCAAAGCGGCGTGCCGGCACACAAGGTGGGTATGCCGGCACGCAAGGTAGGCCTAGCCGGCCACAGTAGTTTAGGTATCCCAGATAAATGTAGGGTCACTTATGTTTCACGTGAAACATAAGTGACCCTACGCGCTATTAGCTAGCGATCAGTTATTCCTGCTCGTCAGCCTTAGGCGCCTGCTTGTGGCGCTTGGAGTAGGCCGGACCTTCCAGTTCCACGCCGGCAGGTGCTGAGGCGGGGGAGGGGCTTTCCAGGTTGGTGCCACGCAGCTTCGAGATAGCGCGCATCAGGTGGTAGATGATGATGGCGCCGAAGGAGCCCAGGGCAATACCGGAGAAGGACATGTCGCCCACTACCCAGGTGTAGTCAGCGATAGCCACAACCATGGCTACGGCAGCAGTGTTGAGGTTTACCGGGTCAGAGAAGTCAACCTTGTTCTGCACCCAAATACGCACACCCAGCATACCGATCATGCCGTACAGGACCGTGGCGGCGCCGCCCAGCACACCGGCGGGGATGGTAGCGATAACCGCGCCGAACTTAGGTAGCAGGCTCAGCGCCAGGGCAGAAACGCCGGCCACCACATAGGCGGCGCTGGAGTAGACACGGGTAGCAGCCATAACACCGATGTTCTCGGCGTAAGTGGTGGTACCAGAACCGCCACCGCTACCAGCCAACATGGTGGAAACGCCGTCGGCAAACAGGGCGCGGCCGGTGATGTTGTCCAGGTTTTCGCCGGTCATAGCGGACACGGACTTAACGTGACCCACGTTCTCAGCCACCAGCACCAGCACTACGGGCACAAACACACCCAGGTACTTAAAGTCAAAGCTGGGAGCGTGGAAGGCGGGTAGGCCTACGACGGCGGCCTTGTTGATAGCGGAGAAGTCCACTTCACCCAGGGCCACGGCGGTGGCGTAACCAATCAGCACACCAATCAAAATGGACAGACGCCCAATGATGCCCTTAAACAGCACCGTGATCAGCAGGATAGACACAATGGTGACGGTGGCGGTGATAGGAGCCTGCTTAACGTTGTTCCAAGCCGAAGGGGCCAGGTTGAAACCGATCAGGGACACAATCGCACCGGTAACCACCGGAGGCATCAGCTTGTCGATCCAGCTGGCACCCACAAAGTGCACCAGCAGACCAATAACCGCCAGGGTTAGACCCACCGCAATAATGCCTCCCTGAGCTAGGGAGGCCTTGTGTGGGTCAATCAAACCGCCATTAGAAGCGTTGTAGCCAGTGACTGCGCCAATAGGGGCAATCAGGGCAAAAGAACTACCTAGATAGGAAGGTAAACGTCCGGCAGTAATTCCTAGGAACAGCAAGGTACCCAGGCCGGAGAAGAACAAAGTAGTAGTAGGGGAGAATCCGGTGAGCAGCGGCACCAGGAAGGTAGCGCCGAACATAGCTACCACGTGCTGCACACCAATCCCGATGGTGCGCGGCCAGGTTAGACGTTCGTGGGGGGCGACGACGTCTCCCGGCTTTACCGAGCGGCCGTCACCGTGCAGGGTCCAAAAACCTGCCTTAGACATTTACTGTCTCCTGTCGCAATGGAAAAAAGGGGTCCATGCGGCAGAGCCCGTGCGTCTGGCGCGTTCGAGCGTCGTCGTCCGAGCGCTGCCAGACCACCAGTCTAGACCTAATTTCGCCGCAAGCTAATGCTGTGGCAGTAGTAGTTAGGACACACTCAGCGCCAGGGCCGCTGCGGCCCCCGCCATCAACCAAGGCCCAAAAGCGATACGTCCCTTAAGTTTCAACCTGCCGCTAAGTAGCAAAGTCAGCGCCACCAGACCACCAAAGAAAAAACCCAAATACAAGCCCATTAGCAGGGTACTCCAGCCATGCAAAGCCAACAGCGGCCCTAGCACCACATACAAATTCGCGTCGCCCATACCAATCCCCGGGGCTCGCCCCCACAGCTGCGGCAGCAAACTCAATGCAGCCAGGGCAATATACACCAGGGCGCCCCCACCCAAAGCCCGCAGTAAGTCGCCAGCGCGTAGGGGAGTGGCGACGTCGTCGATACTAGCAGGCGCTACTTGCGGGCCTAGCCAGGCTAAAGTCATCCCAAAAAGTAGTACTGCGCCGGCAACCGAAAGCAGGCGGGTGGGTAGGTGTTGCACGCGCCAGTCCACCAGGGCGGCAGGGATCAGGGCGCCTAGTACCGGCACGGACAGGGATAGTGACCGCGTCGCAGCCGTGCCAGTTAGCGCCTGAGGTAGTGACAGCACCCCCGCCAAAAGTGCGCCACCTAGTAGCACGCTAACCGCCATGCCTCGATTGGTTAAAGCGGCTACTAGCAGTGGGTCTTTACAAGCTTCGCCGGGGGCGTCACCCACAGCCTTTATATAAGCGCGAGCCCAGGGGGCCAGCTTGAAGTAGGTTAATGCGCTAACAATTCCTAGCTGTAAAAAGGTGAATACGAGCGCAAGCAAAAGGTCACTTCTTGCCCTCGGATGCGGCTGCAGTGGGCTGAGAACAACCGGCAGGAGCGGTGATGGGGGAGCCAGACTTAATGGCAGCCATTTCCGCAGCAGACTTGATGCCGTGGTTGTACTGGGCGCCCAAAACTACGTTAACAGTGGTGTCAGAAGAAGAGGCGCGCGGGTCCTGCTGGACCACTACCGTGCCGCTAAATACCTGGGCCACGGTGTAAGCATTGGTGATACCCGCTGGTCCGGCGGTGAGCAGCACATTGCCGTCATAGGCACCCTCGGCCCAGTCACCGGTGCTAAGCACAGTTAAACCAGTGTCTTTCAGGTTAGTTTCGGCGCTACCTGCCAAACCGGCCTTCTTGGTGCCGTTGTAGATATTGACGCTAATGTCAGTGATTTCGCCAGTAACCGCTTGGGCGGCAGGGCATACCGGGATGCGTTTAACTAGCGTGGGGGTGGGGACGGCTTGGAAGCCAGGGTCTGGTACTTTGACTAGCCCAGTGCCTACGACCAAACCGAGGGCCGTAGCAATAACCATTAGAACTAGACAGGTACCGATAATGACGCTTTGGCGCTGAGCCATGCGGGCGCGGTAGTTTGCTTTTGTTTCAACCTGAGGCACCCTTCCAGGGTAGCCGATTAGGGCAAGTTAAGGGGGCTAGTCATTACAATTTCACCAGGTAAATGCTTGGTGTCTTAAACCCGAGGAAGCCTGAAAATTAGCTGGGCACAGGGATTGTAAACGAGCCAAAAAACGGTACCTAAAGTGCGGTTTAGGGTAGCTGGCGCAAAATAGTATTAATGGGCTATAGGTCTGATAACTTCGTGTCAAACTGTCACGAAAACTAGGGCAAAATCAGTGAAAACGACACTGATCTGCGCAAACGCTATCACCCTCAACTTTGGCAAAACTGAGTATAAATGCCCAAAATCTCTAGTGGATCACGTCACAGGTGTGGTAAATTAGTCAATAATCAGCCCTTTGACGGCTACCTGATCCCCAAACGAGGAGACGCAATATGGAAGACAGCATCATTGCGCGCATCCCACTCTTTGAGCGTATGTCGCCTGAGGAGCGAGAAGAGCTACGTGGCATGATGTCGCAGACAACTCTGCGCCGTGGTGAGGTTCTATTCAATGAAGGTGACTCCGGCGACCGCCTATACATCCTGCTCACCGGTAAGGTGAAGCTAGGTCACACCTCTGTTGACGGCCGTGAGAACCTACTAGCGGTCCTAGGTCCCGGCGAAGTAGTCGGCGAGCTAACTCTATTTGACCCGGGTCCGCGCTCTACCACTGCTACTGCCGTGGCCACCACTGAGTTGCTGGCTCTAGAGCACAACCAGCTAATGGGTTTCATTGACTCTCACCCCACGCTGGCCAAGGATATGCTGCGCGCCCTCGCGGTGCGTCTGCGTCGCACCAACATTGCCCTGGCTGACCTGGTCTTCTCCGATGTTCCTGGGCGTGTAGCCAAGGCCCTGCTGGACCTGGCTGAGCGCTTTGGTGCACCCACTGAAGACGGTATCCATGTCCCCCACGACCTAACCCAGGAAGAGCTAGCTCAGCTAGTTGGAGCTTCGCGCGAGACCATTAACAAGTCTCTGGCCGAGTTCGTTTCCCGTGGCTGGATCCGCCTGGAGGGGCGCGCTGTAACCCTTATCGACGTCGAGCGCCTCAAGCGCCGCGCTCGCTGATAAACGCGTATAAATAGCGCTCACAAGTTTTAGTGCCCGGTCGTATTAAACGGCCGGGCACTAATTTATGTGGTAGCGCTAGTGCTTCAGGTGGGCGCTAGCGTTTAATGCGCTTGAGGTAGGCGATTAGGTTTTCGGTACCTGCCGGGCCGGGAACGATTTGGACTAGTTCCCAACCGTCAGCACCCCACTGGTCCAGGATTTGCTTAGTTGCGTGCGTGATTAGCGGCACGGTTGCGTATTCCCAAGTAGTCATACTAGAAGTCATGATTACACCCTACCTGACCTGTTGGCTGGGTGAATAGGGGTGGAGTTAGGGATGCTTTGAAGTGGTCTGACCTTAGGCTGCGGCGCGAGTGGGGGTAGCGTGAGAGATGCTCTCGCTCAGGTTGGGCTTGCGGCGCAGTAGGGAGGTGCGGGCAGGCTTGCGCAGTTGGCGGATTTCCTGAGCCAGGGCGTCGTCGCTGGAAAGCCAGGCAGCCCAGTCAGTGATGTGAGGCATGTTGCGGGCCAGGGCGCGGCGTTCACGCTCAGTTAAACCGCCCCAAACTCCAAAGCTAGAGTCGCCATTGAGGGCTTCGGCCAGGCACTGCAAACGCACCGGGCAGGAGTAGCACAATTCGCGCGCTTCCCGCTGCTCGGCCCCCTTTCCAAACAGCAGGGTGGTGTCTGTGCCGGCACACGCTGCCAATTGGGTCCAGGAATGAATTTCATTATTCATTTTGGAACTACTTTCATTTGTCCAGGCGAGCACTTCTTTGTTACTCAGCTCACCCCCAGACTCTACGCCTGTTTGTCCGTGGATTCAAATTCTCGCTGCACGTTATTTCAAAATTTTCCAAATTGGCACAAAAATAGAGTGAAACCAGGTATTGGTCCTAACAAAAATTTCGGCCTGCGTATCCAGAAGTGTTACCAAGCCGCTCTGTCTCATTGCTTGCGTTATGACGTAGGCTAGGGACTATGTCGAAGTCTGCTAGCTCGAGAGTCTCCCTCTCCTCTCCCCGGGAGCTACTTGCCGCATTGCTCTCATTCTTTATGTTGGCCGTTGGTGGCGGCGTGTTCGCTGCCGGTTTCGCGCTGCCCTTTGTAGGGGCTGCTTCGGTTCTTACAGATGCCTCAGTGCAGCTGTTTGACGAGCTACCTAGCGACTTCAACGTGCTTCAGCCCTCCCAGATCTCCTATCTAAAGGGCTCTGCTGGGCAAACTATCGCTCAGTTCTACGCGGAAAACCGCATTGTTGTGCCGCTAGCCAAGATTTCCAAGAACGCCCAAAACGCTATCGTGTCCGTTGAGGATAAGCGTTTCTACAAGCACAAGGGTGTAGACCTGTCGGGTATGTTGCGTGCGGTAGCTACCAACGCAGCCGGAGGTTCCACCCAGGGTGCCTCTACCTTGACTCAGCAATACGTTAAAAACGTGCTTATTGAGGCGGGTTTGCAGGCTAGCGACCCCGAGGCGGTGGAGGCTGCCCGCGCTGCCACCCCGGCCCGTAAACTACGTGAAGCTAAATACGCTTTGACACTGGAAAAGCGCTACACCAAGGCGCAGATCCTAGAGGGCTACCTCAACATTGCGGCCTTCGGCCCTTCTACCTACGGTATTGAGGCTGCCAGCCGCCACTACTTCTCTCACGGTGCCGACAGTCTGAGCGTAGGTGAATCTGCACTGCTGGCCGGTATGACCAACTGGCCTACCCGCTACGACCCCATCACCAACCCTGATGCGGCTAAGACCCGCCGTGACTGGGTGCTCAAGAAGATGCTTGAGGAAAAGTTCATCACTCAGGAGCAGTACAAGGAAGCCACTAACCAGAGCATCGACTCCATGCTGAAGGTAACCAACGCCGTCGGCGGCTGTGGTTCAGGCTCTGGCGGCGTAACCAAGAGTGCCGCCTACTTCTGTGAATACGTGGTGCGTGAAATCCTCACCAACGACGCCTACGGTAAGGATGAGGCTACCCGCCGTCAGCTGCTGCTACGCGGTGGTCTGCAGATCACCACCACCTTGGACATGGCCAAGCAGCAGGCCGCTTACGACACCATGGCTAACTGGCTGCCCACTGGGGACGAGTCCAACGTTAAGGGCGCACTGGTGTCTATCGAGCCGGGCACCGGCAAGATCATCACCATGGTGCAAAATACCAACTATGGTGAGCCCAGCAATGATGACCCCACCGCCACCAAGCTGTCCTACGCGGCCGACTCTAAGCATGGTGGCTCTAACACTGGTGGTTTCCAGCCTGGTTCATCCTTCAAGCCGATTATTTTGGCCCAGTGGTACCAACGGGGTATGTCTGGCTACACGGTGCTAGGCGGTGCCCCCCACACCTTCACTACCGGTGACTTCCACGCCAGCTGTGACCCGGGTTTCGCCATTGAAAACTGGAACGTGTCTAACGCTAATGCTTCAGAAAACGTTAACCACACGGTTATTAACGCTACTGCCCTGTCGGTAAACGTTAGCTACGTATACATGCTTAGCCGTATGGACCTGTGTGCGGTCACTAGCCTGGCTAAAGACCTGGGTGTAACCACGGTTGATGGTGGGGAAATCGACCACAACCCCTCCATGGTGCTGGGCACCATGAACGTAGCCCCGATCACCATGGCCAATGTTTACGCCACCTTCGCGGCTCACGGCACCTACTGCCCGCCCACCGCCATTACCAAGGTGACCAAGGATGACGGCACTGAAATCAAGGTCCCCTCAACTGCCTGCCGTCAGGTTATGGACCCCACCCACGCCGACCAGGTGGCGTTGACTTTGACCAACGTAATGAAGGGTAACGGTACGGGTGCGGCAGCTGCCCTTAACCGGCCTAGCGCAGGTAAGACCGGTACTACCGAAAAGATGGATAACGCCTGGTTCGTGGGCTTTGTGCCGCAGCTGTCCACCGCCGTGTGGGTAGGCCACTCTGAGGGTAACTTCCACATGGACGGCCAGGTTATTGGTGGTCGCTACTACTCCACCATGTACGGTTCTGACCTGCCCGCCCCACTGTGGCGCGACTACATGAACTCGGCTCTTTCGGGCACTGAAGTTCAGCAGTTCAACCAGGTCAGCCTGGGTGGCAACAGCGCCGTCGGTAACACTGGGGCCACCCCTCAGGGCAGCACCGGTAACAATAACCACAACGGCAATAACAACAATAACAACGGTAACAACAACAATAATAACTACAACAACAATTACAACAACGGCACCGGTAATAACGGCACCTACAACAACTCCCAGGGGGACAACACCACCACCAACGGTTTGAATGCTGACAACTCCACCGGCACCCCCCAGGACCGTCGCAACAGCGGGAACGGCCAGTGAGTGCGCTTAAACAACTAGCCTGCGCCGTCGGCACTGTCGGCGGCGTGGGGGTGGCAACCCTAGGGTGGAGCCTAATCGAGGCTCGCTGGCCGGTGCTGCGTCGCATTGAGGTGCCCGTACTGGCCCCCGGCTCGGCGCCCATCAAGCTGCTGCATATTGCTGACCTGCACCTAACAGGAGCTACCAAAGCCCGGGTGGCGTGGGTGCGGGCACTAGCAGATAATGAGCCAGACCTGGTTATTAACACCGGCGACAATCTATCTACCCTAGGTGGCGTAAGCGCCCTAGGTGAGGCCCTGGAGCCGCTGCTGGCCTTCCCCGGCGCCTTTGTGCTCGGTGATCACGACCGTCACGGCACGGTTTTCCGTTCACCCACCCGCTACCTGCGCCGCGATCCGCGTAGCAATGATGATCCGGTTGCTGACTTGCCTGTACTGCCCTGGGAGGAAGTACGTGACATGCAGCTAGCTGGCGGTTGGAAAGACCTGGATAACTGCCGCGATATGGTGGAAGCGGCCGGTCAACTCATCGAGCTAGTGGGTGTGGCTGATGCTCATGCCGACGACGACGCCTTCCCGGAGCCTGTAGCTGCGGGGGAGAGCGCTGCGGGGGGCGCTAGCGCCGCCGTCGTGAAAATTGGCGTAACCCACGCTCCCTACCAGCGCGTACTAGACCAGATGGTGACCGACGGCGCCCAGCTAATTTTGGCTGGACACACCCACGGAGGGCAGCTGTGCCTACCCGGCTATGGGGCCCTAGTGTCCAACTGTGACCTGCCCCCGGCCCAGGCCAGCGGCCTAAGCACCTGGCCTGCCAGCTTCAAAGCCATCCACAAGGGCACTGCCCCAGCTAGCGAGGAGGGCCAGGCCTACCTGCATGTCTCGGCAGGTTTGGGGACCAGCCCCTTCACGCCGGTACGCACCGCCTGCCGCCCCGAAGCTACCCTGCTGACCCTCACCGCCCGCTAAATAGCTGTTTGTAACGCGCTACACATCCCAAGTTTGGGTTGTAATTGGCTTTAAGGTCGCTAAACACGCTATGATAGGCAGGCACCACGGGGTGTGGCGCAGCTTGGTAGCGCGCTTCGTTCGGGACGAAGAGGCCGCAGGTTCAAATCCTGTCACCCCGACTCATAAACTGCGTCTCAGGAGTAAAGCTCCTGGGACGTTTTGTTTTTAACCATTGTCATAGTGTGCGTTGCTTATGGTTACTGGTAGCGTGCAATGTATGCACACCGAATCGGCACCCGCAACCTCGCGTTTACCATTCCTTGTGGCTGTTTGCCGTCCCACCGGAGACATTGCCACTGATGAGTTAAACACGTTGCGAATGTACGGGCGCCTAAGTGATGAGGATCTAGAGATCATGGATCTACTAGATACCGATGCATGTGAGCCGGAAACCCTAAACCTGCAACGCGACTACAGCGGGGTAATCATTACGGGTTCTCCCTTCGGCTTCCACGGCGAGGACAAATCCCCCGAGCATCAGCGCGTAGAGCGGCGTGTACGTGCGCTAGCTAAGCGTCTGATCGACCAAGACTTCCCCACCCTGGGTATCTGCTTTGGCTTGCAGGCGCTGAGTCTAGCTAGCGGCGGCAAACTGGTAGACGGCTTCGGGGAGGACCTACAGGCCCCCCGTATCAGCCTTACCGACGACGGTCACCGCGACCCGCTTACCGCCCACGCAGGCCCAGTTTTCTACTCCTACACCGGCCACTCACAGGCTGTAGGGATACTGCCCAAGGGGGCCTCCATTCTCGCCACCGGGGACTTTTGCCACGTGCAAATGCTGCGCTGGGGTAAAAACGTTTACGGCACCCAGTTCCACCCCGAAATCACCCGTAAAGGTATGCATATCCGCATCAACACCTACGGGGACACCTACTACCCTGCCGACCAGAAGGCCGCCGTCATAGCGCGTTGCGACAGCGCTGATGTACTCAGCGCTAACCAGCTCATTACCCGCTTCGTTGAGCGCTACCAGCGCACCGCCTAAGCACACACTGCGCCTAAGCTGGCCCAAAACAAACGGCGCCATATAAGCCCTCAAGCAAGGGCGGCGTCGTAGAGGAGAAAAAATGGCCATCGACTTTGCCAAGTCGGACCGTAGCAGCATTGGCGTGGAGTGGGAGCTTCAGCTAATTGACTGCGACGACGAAAACCTACGCCAATGCGGTGACTGGGTAATTGACCAGCTCCACCGCGCCCACCCCGACACCCCGCTGGTGCATGGGGAGATGCTACGTAACACGGTGGAGCTAGTTTCGCGCAAACAGTTCTCCGTGGCCGCCTGCGCCGCCGACCTACAAGAAGGCATAGAGCTGCTACGCCCGGTGCTAGAACCGCTACGCATCGACCTGGCCAGCGCCGGTTCACACCCGTTTGCTGACCCGATTTTCCAGCGCGTGTCAGACTCGGCCCGCTACGCTGAGCTAGTTAACCGCACCCAGTTCTGGGGCCGGCAAATGCTGCTATTTGGCACTCATGTGCATGTGGGCATTGAGGACCGCGCCAAGGTCATGCCGATCTTGAACTACCTGGCCACCAAACTGCCGCATATGCAGATCCTCAGCGCTTCTTCCCCGTTCTGGGCGGGTGTAGACACCGCCTACTGCGATAACCGCGCCATGGTGTTCCAGCAGCTGCCCACAGCGGGCGTACCGCGCCTATTTGAGCGTTGGCAGGACCTGGAGCACTACACCGACGACATGCTCAAAACCGGCGTGATTGACCACTTCGACGAGATCCGCTGGGATATTCGCCCCTCGCCGCGCCTGGGCACCATTGAAGTGCGCGTGGCCGACGCCGCCACTAACTTAACCGAGGTTCGCGCCATTGCCGCCCTGGTACATGCCCTGGTAGAAACCGCTTCACGACGCCTAGATAAGGGTGAAACCCTAGAAACCATTTCGCCCTGGTTCCTGGATGAAAATAAGTGGCGCGCTGCCCGCTACGGCATGGAAGCGATTTTGATCGAAAACATCCACGGCGATGAGGCGCTCATTACCGATACCCTGCCGCTACTGCTTAAAGAGCTGGAGCCTGCCGCTGCAGACCTGGGCTGTCTAGATGACCTTGCCATCTTGGACGACATCAGTCGTAACGGGGTGGGCTACCAGCGTCAGCGCCTAGTGGCCGCTAAATTCGGCACTTTGGATGCGGTAGTGGCCCATATGCGCGCCGAAATGGCTGCCGGTAAACCCATCAGCCCAACCAACTTTGAGTACGACAATGAGGCTATTTTTGGTGCTACACAGCACCACCACACCATCACCCGCTAGCGCGCTAACGCTTGCTACGCGGTGGCGCTAATGCCCTGCTGCGCGGGCGGTGCCCTGGCCGACCTTTAGCTGGCCCGCTGGCCGTTAACCAGGTGGCCCTCAGACGGCGCTAACGCGCTAACACGCACAAAACGTAACTGGCCCCCGGACCTTAAGTCCGGGGGCCAGCGTTGTTAGCTAACAGGTTTTGGTGCTAGTTAACAGGCTGCTTCTTAGCTAAAGGCTACTTTTTGGTGTTGGCACGATCCATCACTAGGCGCTCGCGGCGTCCAGCGCGACGGGTAGAGTGCGAAACCACGCCCAGCATGATCAGGAACAGGCCCATGATCACCAGGCGGCCGCTGACGCCGTCGTTAAGAACGGCTTCAGATAAGATCCGGCCAAAGCGGGACTGCAAAGCCATATTGGCTAGGAAATCACCCAGGTACTGCTTGGTAATCGAAGGCACCACCACAAAGGGCAAGCCAATCAGCAAGGTAGTAATACCGGTGACGAAGGTACCCAGGGAAGAGCGGGTCGCCGTCGCCATCACCACGATCAGCAGCACCGCCGCCATGCCCAGCTCAATGATGCCGGCGGTAGAGAAGACCTTAGGCCAGCCATCAGCCAAAGCACCGGTGAGGGCATTAGCAGCGGTGTGCATCAAGAACCAGGCGATCGGGAACAGCACTAGCGCCAGCAGGGTGCCACCCCAGTGAGCGGCAGCACGCGAGGCGGGCTTACCAACCACTGTGGAGCCAGCTAGCAGTACGTCGTCGTCAACCTCATTGTCCGCATCGGACTGGTTAGCCGAATCGCTGAAAGCAGCAGTGCGGGTGGAGGCGAAGATCGCGCTAGAGGGGCTGGGGGCCACCGGAGCCAGGTCCGCAGAGTCAGCCGTGGCCAGGTGGTCTAGGCGCTCAACCCCTACCGGGGAGGTGCTGGTAACTACCGGCTTAACAACCTCCTCCAGCTCCATGTCGGCGGCGTCCATAATGGTGGTTTCAGTGTGGTCACTGGCCACCACCTCATCGTCACCAAAGTCAGCTTCGGCGCCAGTGGCTTCAGGCTGCTCAGGGGCCGGGGGAGCCGGCGGCTCGGGTGCATCTGCAGTTGGGGTGGGTTCGCTGAGCTCGTTGCTGGCTGTGTCCGTGGCGCCGGCAGCCGGGGTGACCGGGACAGCTGGCGCCGGGGTGACTGGCACGGCTGGGGCTGGGGTAGCCGGAGACGGTAGGGTAATGCCCACGCTAGAGGCGGCAGAGGCGGCAGAAACCGCAGAATCAATAGAGAAAGTGGACTCTGCCGACAAAGCCGAGCTCACCGTGTGCGGCGGGGTAGGAATGCTGATAGCAGAGGGAGCATCAAAGTCGGTAGGCAGCGGGATAGCGGCGGCCTCAACTTCATGCGCGTCATTTGGCTCCTGGACGCTGTCTACAGTCTCCTGGTCTGCCTGGTCTGCCTGGTTGGCCTGGGTGGCGCTTTCCGGGGCAGAGGCGGCAGAAGCCGGGGAGGGCGCAGTGGAGCTGTGCTCTAGGCTAGAGGGGGCGCTAGCGGCGCTCACGCTAGAGCTGGTTTCTGCAGCCGAAACGGTTTCTGAGGCAGAGCTAGTTTCCGCAGCAGAGCTAGTTTCTGCGGCAGAGGCGATCTCAGCAGCCGAGGCGGCGCTGGCAGAAGCTGCACTAGCCGAGAAGGCACTGGCGGCAGAGAAAGAATCTGGGATCAGATCCTCACGCACCACCGGCACCTGGATGGTTTCGTCGTCGCTGTCCTCATCAACCGGCACAGGCTGAGGGACGGCAGTAAACAGGCTACGACGACGCACCGCGCCCGCCTGCGGGTTAGTAGTGCCAGCAGAGGTGGCGGAGGCCGGGCCGGTGGCGGAGGTGGCAACGTTCTGGGCGCCAGAAGCGCTGTCAGCAGAGCCAGCAGCGTCAGAGCTAGCGGCGCTAGAAACAGCCGGCTTGGCGACATTGGCCGACTCAGGGATGTTAGCCGAGGTGGCACTAGCGGGAGACTGGGCAGTCACCGAGGCGGCAGCAGCGCTGGCCGCAGTTAGTGCACTAGCGCCGGTAGCCGCAGTGGCGCTGGTGGCAGCCGTGGTGGCGGTAGCGCGGCGGGCAGCAGAGTCAAAAGTGCCAGAAGTGTGGGCGTTTTCAGCGTTGGTGTAGCGGCGGGCGGCAGCCGGTGGGGTGTTGGCCAGCATGGCGGGCACACCATTGTTAGCCAAAGAGCTCGCGGGCACGTGTACCGAAGGGGTGGTGCCCAAAACCGGGCCGTTAACCGGCGCGCTGGGAGCTGACTTGGGGGCCTGGCTGGGTGGCATAGCCGAGGCAGAAGCAGCGCTAGGGGCACCGGACTGGGCAGAAGCAGTGCTAGGGGCGGCGTCGGGAGTAGCACCAGAGCGGGCACTGAGCGGGGCTGAACCAGCTGAATCCGGGGTGGGTGCAGAAACCGCAGCTCCAGTGGCCTCAGGCGCAGCCGCAGAAGCAGCCGAAGGTACAGCGGCACTAGAGGCACTGACCGCAGAGTGGGCGCTACCGGCAGAGCGAGCACTAAAAGCAGAGGAGGCACTGCCAACCGAGTAGGCGCTGGGGGCACTCAAAGCCGAGGCCGCGAGGGCCTCAGCGGCAGAACTGGCGGTGTAACCGGCTACCGCAGCGGCGGCGCTGGCGGCGCTAGCAGCTAAAAGTGAAGAAACTGCAGGTTCGTCATCGAAAAGATGCGCATTATTACGCATCGTAGGGCGCAGCTGGGCCTCGCCTTCGTCGTCGTCCCAGATGCTTGCGTTGGGCCGATTAGTACTCACAGCGTCTCCTTGGGCAAAAGCTATAGCGCAAGCAAAGGTATCCCTTATTTTTTGCGTTAACTACCAGGCACGCCGTAAAACCGTGCGAATTGCCTGAATATGTGTCTAAAATAATGTTTTTCCTAAAATATTTAGGTCTGGATTAATGGGTTAAGCAGCTGCTTTATTAGTTTCCATAGCTAACTGCGTAGCCATTTGGGTGCGCCCGGCCTGGCGGGCCCAGTGTGAGCCGCGTGCCAGCGGTGACATAACTGCCGCCAAGAAAATCCACACCACCGGGTCAATCACGACGTATTTACTAGGATCAGTAAACAGCGGGTGTTTGATGCCCAACCACACTCCCACCCATAGCACCAGGTAGAAAGCCAAAATGGTGCCAGAAGTGGCTGCTGCCCCGGCGGTGGAGGTGCCGGTTAACGCCCCCACACTCAACAGCAATAGAGCCCCGGCTACCAGCGCAAACAGCACCTTGCCGTGGCTGAAAGTGTGGGCGTTGGCGGCGAAAACATCCGCGCCAGCAACCACCCCGGAACTAAAACCGGTAGCTACCAGCGCAAAAACCGTCAGCAAAGGGGTGATTACCAGCGAAAGCATATGGTCAGATTTACGCGAAGGCGGCGGCAGCGGCACCTGCCCGGGCTGCTTGTCCAGCTTGGCCATTTGCTGGGCATAAACCGCCTCGCGTCGCCCAGCACGGCGAGCACGGCGCATACCCATGGCCCCACCAAATAGCAGCATGGCGCAAACAAATGAGGTCAGCCCCAGGGTGAAGTACTTTTGCAGCCACAGCAACACCAGGGAGCCGCCTAGCAAAAACACCCCGGCAGCCACTGCCCCCAGTGAGGAGTTGCGGGCATAGTAGCGCTCAACCCAGCGGCAAACCACAAAAGCCGCTACCGCCAACGGCAAGGCCAGCAGGTACTGCTCAGCTTGGTAGCTGAAGCCAAAGTTAGGGCCTTGGTATTTGACTACGAAGGCGGCTAGGGCCATCACCCATGCCCCTTGTGCCAAGCCAAAAATGCTCGCGATTATGTGACTCCTGCGCCTGCCATGAGGGGCTGAGTCGGCAACTTGCTGCGTAGTGGGGTGGGTGGCCTCGGTACTCACACTTAGAGCCTAGCGCGTAGGCTTTGATTTGTGAGCACTAATGCCCTTATTGACGCCTGTTTGGCACTGGCCCGTGAAGAACGTGTAGCGGCTGCAAGTGAGGCTTTATATGAGGCTTCAGCGCAGCTGCGCTGGCAGGAGGCGCTGCGTAAACGTTGGCGTGAAGCCCGCGCGGAGGCTAGTGTGCGCGGGGCGGTTAGTGGCGCGGCCATTGAGGGGGCGGTGGTTAGCGCCCAGGCTTTGCGTGAACAAATTGCCGCCGGACTTGAGGGGGCGGGAGCGCATGCTTCCAGTAAAGACCCTGCTTGGGATGCGGCCACCGGCTTGTGGCGAGCTCACAGTCGCCTGGTGGGCTATATGCCTGATTTGGTGGGGCGCACTCGTCCAGTGGTGCCGGCGACGGCGCAGCTTATGGCAACTTTGCATCGTGACGTTGCGGGGCCGCTAGCTGTTGGGGGGTTAATCAGTGAGGCGGTGGTGGGCTGCCCACGTGAAAGCGCAGGGCTGGTTGAAAACGTAAAGACAGCGTTTGCAGATGGGCAGCTGCTTGAAGGTAGGGGCCTGCTTGAAGGTAGGGGCTTGCTTGAAGGCGGGGGCTTGCTTGAAGGCGGGCCGGGACCGAACCTGGGGGGCCAGGAGCTGCGTGAGCGCCTAGAGCAGATCGTGGCTTTAGTTGACACCCCGAACCTGCCGGCACTGGTGCGGCTGGCGCTGGTGCACGCCGAAATGCTTACGGTGCGCCCCTTCGCTTTAGCTAATGGGGCGCTGGGGAGGCTGCTGGTGCGGCATTTGAGCGTGCGCGACGGGCTAGACCCCACCGGGGTAAGTGTCAGCGACTACTATGCGGGACGCGTACCTGGAGCCTACGCTGAAGCCGCCCAGGCTTATGCCAGTGCCAGTTTGGAGGGCGTGGTGGCCTGGATTATTTGGCAGGCTGAGGCGCTGCTGGAGGGGATGCGTCAAGGCAGTGAGCTCTCACGCGCCGTCCAGGCCGGCACTACGCAGCGCTAACTGGCTTAAAACGCTTCGCCGGCCAAACAAAAGCCCGCCAGCGGCGTCGTCGTAACTGAACGAGCGCCAACTGGCGGGCTAAAGGGCTCGGATGCTTAGTGGGCAGACCCCTCGCATTAGTGAGCCGGTTTAGTGGGCTGGGCCTTCGCGTTAGCGGGCTGGTTTAGGGGGTCAGGCCTGGGACTAACGCGCCGGGCCCGGAAATTAGCGGGCCGAGCAAGAGTTGGGGCTAAGCCCATCCAAAACCAGCATGGTGAACACCAGCGACTGCTTGAGGTGCTCGCTAGCGCCGGCAGTGTGCGACTTGGCGTCATTGGGGGTGAAAGTCACCCGCGCACCGCGAGCGCACCAGTCGCTGGCCAGGGTGGAGCCCACCTGGTAGTCGATGACGTCGTCGCCGCGCCCGTGGGTGAGCAGTACGGGCATGGTGGGCTTTAGGTTACCGATGCGTTGCTGGGCCAGCATGGTGCGGTAGGGCTCTTGCGCCATGAGCTGGTCCACGTTGGTGCCGTCGCTGGTCAGCTGGGATAGGCGGGTGCCGCTGTAGAAGCTGCCCCCCATGACGCAGGTGTTGGTGGCGCGCTGCATTACCTTCTGGCCGTGGGGCGATAGCGGCAGGGTGACGCCGTAGCTGGTGGTTAGGCCTTTGAGGGCGTAGAGCTCGAATAGGGCCGATTTGCCGCCGTCGAGTTTGGCGGGTAGGGCGCTGAGGTTGGCCGGAACCGCGCCTGCGGCTGCACCCTTGATGTTCAGTTCGGGGGCGTAGGTGCCGGCTAGTTCGGCGGCGCTGGCTGCGGCCCCGCCACCTTGGGAGTAGCCGTTAATTACGATGGGGTTGTTTTTGCCCAGGTCCCAGCCTTTTAGCTGGGTGGCGGCGCGGGCTGAGTCCAGCACGGCGTGGCCTTGGGAGACGCGGTCCATGTAGGTGTGGGCGCCGGGGGTGCCTAGACCTTCATAGTCGGTGACTACTACGGCGTAGCCTTTTGCCAGGAAGGATTTGAAGAACAGCTGCTCATAGTCGCCGATAGAGTTGGCGATGTTCCAGGAGGGGGCGCAGTCGTCGCTGATGCCCTGCGTGCCCGGGGCGTAGGCGATTATGGGGCGCTGGCCTTTGCCGCTCCAGGCGCGTTTGGGTTCAATCACGATGCCGCTGACGGCAATGTCTTTACCGGTGCGGTTTTTGGATGAGTAGAGGATGCGTTGGGCTTTGTAGGGCCCAATTTTGCTGATCCCCAGGGTGTTGATGCCGCTGACGGCGGCTTCTTGGCGCAGTAGCTTGCCCGGGGTTCCGTCTAGGGTGGCGGAGTTGTAGTAGAAGGGGCGGGCGACGTCGCCGTTGGGGTCTTTGCTGAAAACTCCAGCCTGTGCGGGGCTGGTGGGGGCTAGGGCGGCGGTGCCTAGCATCAGGGTGGTTAGTGTGGCCAGGGCTGGGCGTAGCCAGCGGGTGGCGGTTTTGGGGGCAGTGTTGGGGCTGCCTGCGCGGCGCGAGCTGGGCTGCTTCAGGCGCAATTGGGTTTTAAACACGCGGTTACCTCGGCATTAGGGAGTTCCAGGAGTTGTGTTATGAAGTGTAAAAGCGCAAGCTGAAAATTTCCCGAGTTGATCCACAGGTGGATAACTTTTTGACCCCATGCTTTTTATTCACAGCCTGGCGGCGCCCTGGGGCTGGCTGGGGGCATGGTGTTGCGCATGGTTTTAAGTGTCGAGTTAAGCGCGCCGGCCCCTAGAGCCCCTGACATTGGTAACAGCGGCGCTGGCGGTGGCGTTGGGGCAACAAGTGCTTATCAGTCCAGCCCGCCCGGCGCTGGCGGGGCGGTAGGACCCTTGGTGTTGGGGTTTGGTTCCCTTGAGTATTTAGAGCAGCTGCGTTGCCACCTGCAAATAGCCGGCGTGGATGCTTTCATCCAGGTACCCATGCAAGCTGCGGGCCAGGGTAGCGGCGGGGTTAATGGGGTTGATGCGCTACATATGGCCGGCCAGTTCGCCTACCTTAGCCAAAACTGCCTACAAAGCTGCCTGGGAGTGTGCCAGCCAGGTTTAGCCGGCCGGGCCCGGGGCTTACTGGACCAGTTAGAGGGGCGCGCCGACGCCGTCGAGCTAGTAGAACTGAACCTACCCATGCAGGTGGAGCGGCTATACCGACTGCTGCTAACTAAACAGGCTAGCCAGCTTGGCCAGGTGGTGTTTGTGTGTGGGGCGGTGGGCGGTATTGGGGCCACCTATAGCGCCGCGCTACTGGCGTGGGCTGGGAGAGAGCTAATCCGTGGTGGTGAGGCGTCGCCGCTAGCTCGGCGTCGAGACCAAGACACATATTCGCAGCCGCAGGGGCCAGGCTTTGGCTCGCCAGCCGCGCAGGCTACGGTGGATGCGGCCCTGGTGGACGCCAACCCCTACGGTGGCCTGGATCTATACCTGGGGAGCGGCTACTGTCAGGGCGCTAGCTGGGGTCAGCTACCTAAAAATCAGTCGCCGCTATGGCCCCAAAGACTAGTGCGGGGGCTGGGTAAATATCGCGGTGTGAAGGTGCTAGCTGGCAGTGGTGGCCAAGGCGGGCCTAAAAACTGGCTGCAAATGAGCCAAGCTATCTACGCCCTACGCACCACCTGCCAGTTAACGGTGGTGGATCTGCCGGCGTTGCAACTGGCGCACCTGCCCTGGGATGAGCTGGAAGGTGCGCGGGTACTGCTGGTAAGCGACCTAACCCGCCGCGTGGCCCTAGCTGCACGCGGCTGGCTGCAAGAAGTACGCCCAGGCTTAGGCGCCCTAGCCCTGCGAGAGCAAGGAGCAGACCTGACTAGCCAGGAAATAGCCCGGCTGGTGGGCGCCCCGGTGGTGTGTGCCCTGCCTAATCGGCGCGAGTTAAGCCAGCGCCTACAGCTGGGTTTAGATCCACTGAGGCTAAAGCGGGCAGAGAAAAAAGTGGGGGCGCGCCTCGCTAACTGGGCGCTCAACCCTAACTTTTGGGCGCAAAAGGGGAAAAATGACTAACGTCGACGTTTTCAGCGAAAACCCCTGCCGGGGGAACCCTCCGAGCAAGAACAGCCCCACCACAAAGCCTCCCCAAGGCAGCCTGCCTGGCCGATACCTTCCCCACGAAAACGCCCCCGGCTGGGAAAACTGGGGTGGGCGGCTACGGCGCGCCATTGCCAGCGGCCAAGGCTGGGCCCAAGCCATGGCCACTAGCCCCGTGGCAGACACCCAAACCATGGCGGACATGGCCATTGGGGTTTATGAAGACATCGCTGGGGCTGGCCCCTTACAGCGTTACCTAGACGACGACGTCGTCACTGACGTGCTGCTTAACGGCTGCCAACTGTGGGTAGATAGAGGAAAAGGGCTACTACGCGCCCCACTACCGCTAGGCTGGAGCGAGGCAGACACCCGCGCTTTAGCGGTACGCCTGGCCGCCAGCTGCGCTAAACGCCTAGACCAAGCCAGCCCAGTAGTGGACGGCACCTTGGGCGACGGCAGTCGACTACACGCAGTGCTGGAACCAGTCAGCGCCTGCGGCACCCTGATTTCCCTGCGTGCCTTCCGCTCCAAAGCCTTCACCATTGAGCAGCTGCGTCAGGCGGGAATGTTTAACCTGCAGATGCAAAAAGTGCTGGAACTACTGGTCAAAAAACGAGCAAACTGCCTGATTAGTGGGGCTACCGGCACCGGCAAAACCACTCTGCTAGCCACCCTAGTGGCCCTAGTTGAGCCCCAACAGCGGCTGCTGTGCATTGAAGAAAGCCGCGAGCTGCGCATCAACCACCCACACGTGGTTTACCTGCAAGAACGCCGCCCCAATGTGGAGGGCGCCGGCGGGGTGAATATGAGCGAACTAGTACGAATCGCCTTAAGAATGCGACCAGACAGGCTCATTTTGGGGGAATGTCGCGGCGGGGAAGTAGCCGACGTGCTCACCGCCCTCAACACCGGCCATGAGGGAGGTTGGGCCACACTCCACGCCAACAGCGCAGTGGATGTGCCCGCCAGGCTAGCCGCCCTGGGAGCCCTGGCCGGTTTAACCCCCCAAGCCCTAAACCTGCAGGCAGCCAGCGCCCTAGACGCAGTAATACACCTAGAACGCCAGCAAGGTACGCGGCGAGTGCACAGCCTAGCGGTGCTATGGCGCCAAGGCGGCGAACTAATCTGCCAAGATGCCCTGACCTGGGCTGATGACGGTCAGCTAGGGTCAGGTGCCGGCCTAGAGTTACTGCGACGGCGCCTTGGGCCAGCGCTAGACCAGGCCCTAGGTAGCTAACCATGGCCTGGCAGCTACTAGAAACACTAGCCAAACTAGGCGCCGCCACCTGCAAAGCCAGCGGCGTGCTGTCAGCGCTATCCGCGCTGTCTGCGCTGGTCACACTGGCCGCGAGTGCCCTAGAAAGCGCCCTAGAAACCGCCCTGACAGTAGCGTTTAGCGCCGTCGCTGCAGTAATCCAAACCCACCCGCTTTTACTAGCCAGCTTGCTGACCCTAGTGGCCTGGTGCTGGTGGGCACCCCTACGCCGAAGCCGCCCCATACACCTACCAGCACTACCTAAACGTAAACCACCAGTGGCACTAAATATGCTGCTAGTGCAGGTATCGGTGCGACTTACCGGCGGACAGATGCCCACCCAAGCCTGGAGCCAAGCCCTAGCCGAGGCCGGGGCGCCCAGCCAACTCAACCAGGCGGGCGAAAGCCTCTACCTGCATAGCTTGATTGCGGCAAAAACCCCCTGGTGGATGGGGCAAAGTAGACGCCAACAGGCGGGGGTCAATGCGCTCGCGGCTAGATCGGCTCTGGCGGGGCAGCGTTTAGCTCAGTGCCTAGGCGCGCCCTTGGCGCAGGTGTTAAGGCAGGTGGCTGGCATGATCACGCAGGCCACGCGTGGCGCGCAGCAACGTTATGCGGCTTTGGCGGCGCCGGTGGCCACGGCCCGCATGTTGGCTGCTTTGCCGCTGGTGGGGGTGGCTTTAGGGGCGCTTTTAGGGGTGCGGGTGTGGCAGTTTTGGCTCGACGGCGCCCTGGGCACCATTACGGCTCTGGGTGGGCTAGGGTTTTTGTGTGTGGGGCGCCTGGTTACTTCCCGCATGGTGGGGCGTGCTCAGGAGGAAGTTAACCAGTTCGACGACGCCTTGCTGCTGGACCTGTGCGGTGCGGCGTTGCATAGTGGCGCCAGTATCCCCAGGTGCCTGGAGGCGCTGGGGTTTGCCTGCGAAATCGAGGATTTTGGATTTGTGGCGCGGGCGCTGGAAATTGGGACGAGTTGGGATGAAGCTTGGAGCCTGGCTGCGCCAAATCGGGCTGGGTATAAGGCACTTAGTCAATGTTTAGCGCCGGCCTGGCTAGTTGGGGCCAATCCGCTACCGATGCTTGAAGCTTGGGCGCAAACTCTGCGTGATCAGCGTGAAAGCCAGGCTAGTGCGGATGCTAACCGGTTGGCGGTGCGACTGGTGTTGCCGTTGGGGCTGTGTCATTTACCGGCCTTTATTTTGTTGGTGATTGTGCCAGCCGTGGTTTATTTGGGCCGCAGCGTGCTTGCTGGCGCCTAATGCTGCGTTCTGCCTAAATTTTGGGGCGACGGCGCTTAGCTTGCTGCCTGCTGGCCAAGATTGGTGCGACGTCGCTTAGCTTGCTGCGGCGCTTAACTGGTTGCCCCACTTAACTGACTTACTGCCACCTAATTGGCTGAAACTCCCAACCGAGTGATGTGCTGGCCAAGATGGGCGCGCCGGCTAAAACTGCCGTGCCTCCGGCCGCTGACGCCCGGGCCCACAGCCCCGAATCTGCGTGAATCTTGCCGCTGTGGCTTTTGATCCGCAGCCCGCCTGCTCTCTTTTGCCTGTTCTCTTTGCAGCTGCCGCTGTGCCTACAAGTGACGCTGCCAGCTGCTGATGCCTCTGCTGGCGACGTCATCGCTGACGCCTTTTTGAGCACAGGTAGGGAACAAATTTCCTCCTGCAGCCCCTATCCACAGGGTGCAAGCAGGCGTTAGACAAGGCGCCACAAACTGTTTACGGGCTGGCCAACCAGGCCACCCATCCAGCCAAAACTGCCCCAAATTAGGGCAAAAGGAGGAAACCATGGAGCAGGCACATGAGCAGCCGCCTGCGTCTCCAACGCCTGGCAGCCAGCCAGTCAAGGAGGCCAAGGAGGTAAAGGAGGCTACGGAGACCCAGTGCGTTAAGCCTGAAGATGACGCCCAGGGTGATAAGCGCCTAGATCTTGAAGCCGGTATGGCCACAGCCGAGTACGCCATTGGCACTGTAGCAGCCGCAGCCTTTGCTGGGCTGCTACTGGCGATTATTCGCTCTGGTGGGCTACGCCCAATGATCGAGTCGCTACTATCTAGCGCGCTGAGCGTGTCCTGATGGGCCTGGGCGGATTAAACGGCCGCCTACAGCTTATGCCAAGGTGGCGGCGCAAGCCCTTAAATACTTGCGCCGCCACCACTCCCCAGGGTTTAGGTGTGCGCTGTGGGCGCAGGCGAAGCTGCGCCCACGCCTGCGCCGGCAGGGCTAGTCGCAGCTGCCAGGGCATGGTTACAGCTGAACTAGCCTTAACCTTGCCAGTAGTTATCGCAGTGCTAGCACTAGTGCTGGGCTTGGCTGCTGTAGGTGTCAGGCAGGTGCGGGCAGTAGGCGCAGCCAATGCGGCGGCTAGAGCGCAGCTGGCCGGTGAGGATCCCTATGCGGCAGCGGCTAGGGCTTATGACGCGGCCCAAATTAGTGTCAGTGGAGAGTGTGTGCAGGCAAGTGTGCCACTGCCACCCATCCTAAACATGCTGGGTTGGACCATTCGGGCCACCGCCTGTGCCCCTCGGGATAAGCCATGAATCAGCCTTGTCAAAGTAAAGCCCGCAGCTGGGAGCAGGGCTCGGGCACGGTACTTTCACTGGCTTTAATTGCTTTAGCGTTGCTGCTTTCTGGGGTGATCGCCCTGGTGGCGGCGGCCTATAGTGGCGCCGCTAAAGCTCAAAGCGCGGCTGACCTGGCCGCCCTGGCCGGTGCTCAAGCACTTAATGATCCACTAGCTGCCGGTGGGGCGCAGCCTTGCCAACAAGCCGGCAGGGTTGCTAGCGATAATCAAGCCAGCCTCAATCAATGCTTGATCGAGGGGCAAGACCTGATAGTGCGGGTATCTAGGCCGCTAAATCTTGGGCCTTGGCAGCTAGTTGCTAACGCTGCCGCTAAGGCCGGCCCAGAGCCAAACCAACAGCCCTAACGACATAAACGCTGGCTGTAAGTGGCCACCTAAACATACAGGATGACGTACAGGATGGATATTTATAGGTGATTGAGTGTATGGGTAAAACTCTGATATACTGACAAATGCGGGTGTTGCGCAACATTTTTGGGTGCCAATCTCTCTTGATTGATGCCAGATACGAGACTGTGTTTGTTGCGATGTTGATGAGAAATCAAAAGCTTCCGCATAAATAATACGATGGAGTGGAATTTTGATCTGGTCAATTATTGTTGGCGGCTTTATAGGTTTTGTCGCAGGTGCGATTACTAGAAAAGGCGGCTCGATGGGGATAGTCTCCAACGTTGTCGCAGGCTTAATAGGCTCTGTTGTGGGTCAAAAACTGTTGGGCACCTGGGGGCCAACTCTGGCTGGTATGGCTTTAATTCCCTCTATCTTGGGTGCAGTAATTGTTATCGCTATAGTCGCATTATTCTTTGGGGGAAAATCCTAACAATTTTTCTCCAAAAATATTATACTAAAAGCTAACTGCCATCTAAAAAGGAGCATAGTTATGTCGATCAAGGACAGTATCAACCAGGCCAAGGCTGAAGCCAAGGAAGTTGTGGGTAAGGTTACCGGCGACAAGAAGACGGAAGCTGAAGGCACTGCGGAAAAGTTCGCTGACAAGGTTAAGGGCGCTGTTGAGGACGTCAAGGACTCTGTAGAGGGCGCAATCGAAGGCGTTAAGAACGCCGTACACAAGGACGACGTACACAAGGACGAGAAGTAATTTTCTAACTCCTTACGCCGCTATAACCATTATTTTTCGGCACAAATACCTGCCCGGTAAAATACTGGTATAACATAGCAATCAGAAAGCAGTAAGTTGTATAGCTTGCTGCTTTCTATTTTTAGGCATCTGCCAGGTATAAGGTACGCGCCAAGCTAACCCGTTTAGTTAGCGCGGCAGTATCAATATTGGTGGTTGAAAGCGGGGGCAGGTCGCGCACAAAATCACGTAGATTCTGCGCTGCCTGGGCAGCCGCCAGCTGGGCCTGTTGGGCCTGGCCAGCGCTAGATTTGCGCCATACAGAAGCCAACACGTCAAAACCAAACCGGGAAATTTCCCGCGATAACTCATGCCAACCTACCAGGCTGGCGGCGTCGTCGGCCCGAGCCCCAGCCAAAACCGTACCGGACTGAGACAGCTCAAAAGCTAGGTTGCGTCGGTGCGCAGAGGCTGGCAAAGTATCCACCTCGGCGCGAGCGGCGTCGTCGAGAACAGCCGTAATAGCCCGCAAAACCGCACGATATTGGCGCCGCACCAACAAAACCGGGGCATGGCGGCCTACCAGCCAAATTGCCACCAAGGCCGTAGCTGCCCCCACCAAAGTCTCCAACAGGCGGTCAGCAAACAGCAGTGAAGTGGAGTAGTGGGCAGTTGGTGGCAGCATCTGCATCGAGTAGGTGGTGATAAAGAAAACCGCCACCGCATAGTTGCGCTGCGCCGTCAGGTTCATTCCCAGCAGGCAGATAAAAATAATTACCAGCTTGGTCCACGGCTCCAGCCCCAGCGTCATTATTGCCAAAGCACTAATCAACCCCAGGCCGGTGCCAACTATGCGGTGCAGTGCCCGCACTGACATGTCCATGCGACTAGTGCCGTTTTGCAGCACAATCAGGGCGCTAAGTACCGCCCAAGAAGTGTGTGCAGTTGGCGAAAAAAACATGGAGGTGGTGGCCAGTAGTACCGCAATCAGCGCCCGCACCGCCGTTAACCAGGGGCGAGAACCCTTATGGAAAGCCCGGCGTAGCAGGTAGCTTGGGCGAGGTCGGCCCAGGGGGGTGCGTAAAAAATGTGAGCCGGTGGCCTGATTTTGGGCGGGAAAAGACTCGCTTTGCAGCCCCAATACCAGGCGTCGATGCAGGCGACGCAGGCGCGAATGCAGCTGACGTGAGGCGGCAGTGTGGGGGCGCTCGTTGGCGGTGTGGGCACTACGCAGGGTGTACCAGGCCTCATTCACCGCGCTATAGGCGGCTGAGCGTTGCGGTCCACGCTCATATTGGGGTTTGTCAAAGCTGGCTTCATATTCGGCGACGGCGGCCTCGGCGGTAGCGATAGCCTCACGAGCAGGGGAGTTGGGGTGCCAGGCAATCAAAGCAATCGAGGTTAAGGCGGCAAACAAGAACGCCACGGAGTTAACCGAAACGATTGTTTCTAGTGCGCTTGAATGGGTGGAGGCCATGTAAGTCCCATAGGCCCCGGCGAACACCGTGTTTGTAGGCCCTGGTGGGCCCACCATTAGGGCATGCCACACCCATACAGTCGAAAAAGTCATGGCCGTAATTAACGGGGGCAAAAGCCAAGGGTAAGGGGCTGCGTACCAACCTAAGAAAAAAAACCCTAGGGAGACCAGGGCGTTAATGACCATAGAGACGGTGCGTCGTCGTAGTGGCTCCTCACGCCCAACATTGGCGCACTGGGCCCCGAGCAAACCCAAAGTAGCCTGGGAAGGCCCCAGAATTAGGGCGCAACCAAGTAGTCCGACGCATACAGTGGCAGTCCAACGCGCAGCACGGTGCCAGCTAGGGCCGGAGTTAATGGCGGTTAGTGAAGACCAAAACCAGCGGTGCCCACGCCCTAACTTTCGGCGCGAGTCTAGCCAAGCAGCTGACAGTGAGTTTGGTGGTGAGGGGGAGTCTTTGGCTGGGCCCACGAGCTCAGGATAGGACATAAAGTTTAAAGTGGGCCAGATCACATCAAATAGTGGGAATGATTCACCCCCTAGTAAAGTTGAGCTAGGTGGACTCAAGAAGAGAGTTGACAGCCAGTGGCTCAACTTGAATACTTGAGTAAAGACATTACAGACAGAACAAACTAAGGAGCACACACTATGGCACGCGCTGTGGGTATTGACCTAGGAACCACCAACTCCGCTATCTCCGTCCTTGAGGGCGGGGAGCCCACCATCATCCCTAACGCTGAAGGTGGCCGTACCACCCCTTCAGTAGTAGCTTTCTCCAAGGCCACCGGCCCTGACGCCAAGCCCGAGATTCTGGTTGGCAACATCGCCAAGCGTCAGGCTGTAACCAACGTTGACCGCACCATCTCCTCCGTCAAGCGCCACATGGGCACTGACTGGAAGGTGAACATTGACGGCAAGGACTACAACGCCCAGCAGATTTCAGCCTTCATCCTGGCCAAGCTAAAGGCCGACGCCGAGGCTTACCTGGGTGAGCCCGTCACTAACGCGGTTATCACCGTCCCCGCCTACTTCAACGACGCTCAGCGTCAGGCCACCAAGGATGCCGGTACCATTGCCGGCCTCAAGGTTGACCGTATCGTCAACGAGCCCACCGCAGCCGCCCTGGCTTACGGTCTTGAAAAGGGTAAGGAAGACGAGCTCATCTTGGTATTCGACCTTGGTGGCGGTACCTTCGACGTCTCCCTGCTTGAGGTTGGTAAGGACGACGACGGCTTCTCCACCATTCAGGTGCGCGCCACCGCCGGTGACAACCGCCTCGGTGGTGACGACTGGGATGACCGTATCGTCAAGTGGCTGATCGACCGCGTAAAGTCCAACACCGGTGTAGACCTGTCCAAGGACAAGATCGCCATGCAGCGTCTACGTGACGCCGCTGAACAGGCCAAGAAGGAACTGTCCAGCGCCATGAGCACCACCATCAACCAGCAGTACCTGTCCATGGGCCCCGACGGCACTCCGATCCACCTGGACGAGAAGCTAACCCGCGCCCAGTTCGAGGAAATGACCGCTGACCTGCTAGAGCGCACCAAGCTGCCGTTCCACAAGGTAATTGAGGACGCCGGCGTCAAGCTCAGCGACATTGACCACGTGGTGCTGGTGGGTGGCTCCACCCGTATGCCCGCCGTCAGCGACGTTGTCCGCCAGCTAACCGGCGGCAAGGAGCCCAACAAGGGCGTTAACCCCGACGAGGTTGTGGCCGTTGGTGCCGCCCTGCAGGCCGGTGTTATCCAGGGTGACCGCAAGGACGTGCTACTGATCGACGTGACCCCGCTATCCCTGGGTATCGAAACCAAGGGTGGCATCATGACCAAGCTGATCGAGCGCAACACCGCCATCCCGGCTCAGCGCAGCGAGATCTTCTCCACCGCTGAAGACAACCAGCCTTCCGTGCTGATCCAGGTCTACCAGGGTGAGCGTGAATTCGCTCGCGACAACAAGCCGCTAGGCACCTTCGAGCTGACCGGTATCGCCCCGGCCCCGCACGGTGTGCCCCAGATTGAGGTTTCCTTCGACATCGACGCCAACGGCATCGTGCACGTGTCCGCTAAGGACAAGGGCACTGGCAAGGAGCAGTCCATGACCATCTCCGGCGGCAGCGCCCTGCCCAAGGAGGACATCGACCGCATGATCAAGGAAGCCGAAGCTCACGCCGCTGAGGACAAGAAGCGTCGCGAAGAGGCTGAGACCCGCAACGCCGCTGAGCAGCAGGCTTACGCCATCGAGAAGCTACTGCGCGAGAACAAGGACAAGCTGCCCGAGGACGTCCACTCTGAGGTTTCCGCAGCTGTTGCCGACCTGAAGAAGTCCCTTGAGGGCGACGACATCAACGCCGTACGCACCGCTCAGGACAAGCTCAACGAGGTAGGCCAGAAGATCGGTCAGGCCCTGTACGCCTCCGAGCAGGCCGGCCCTGCCGCTGGCAGTGGCTTCCCCGGCGCCTCCGCTGGCTCACAGCCTAAGGCCGACGACGACATCGTTGACGCCGAAATCGTTGATGACGAGGACAACAAGTGAGCACTGAGCCCTCAAACGAGGACCTACAGGCCCTAGCTGACCAGGTTAACGAGGCCTTCGCTGAGGCTGACGTAACCGACGCCGTCGACACCGCCAACCAGGCCGCCCAGGACGCGGCCGACGCGGCCCAAGACGCAGCCGACGCCGCCCAGGAGGCGGCCGAGGCTGGTCAGGTCAGTGCTCAGGAGTTACAGGTCAAGCTAGACGAGGCCACCGACCAGCTGGCCCGTGCTCACGCTGACCTGTACAACCTGCAGCAGGAGTACAACGCCTATGTGCGTCGCTCTCGCGAACAGGCTGCCTCTCACCGCGAAGCCGGTGCCCAGCAGGTCACTGAAGCACTAATCCCGGTCTTGGATGAGATCGAACTAGCCCGCCAACACGGGGACCTGGTTGGTTCCTTTGAAGCGGTGGGAAGCAAAATTGAGAACATTTTGAAAGACAAGTTCTCACTTACCCGCTTTGGCCAGGCCGGGGACGTATTCGACCCCAACCTGCATGAAGCCCTGATGGCAGTGGATTCCACTGAAGTTACCGAACCTACGGTGAATCTGGTGATCCAGCCCGGTTACATGCTCGGCGAGCGCGTGGTCCGCCACGCTCGCGTGCAGGTCGCCAACCCGGCCTAAGCACCATGCAAATAACGACGGCGCAGGTGAGCTTTTACCTGCGCCGTCGCTATAAAAAAGAAAGCCGCTAAAAAGCAGCGGCAACCAACAACAGAAACTATTAATGACTTTCCCCTTATTTAGGAGGTGGGGACCACATTATGGCCAGTCAAGACTGGATGACTAAGGATTTTTACGCGGTACTAGGTGTTGCTAAAGACGCTGACGCCACCGCCATCAAGAAGGCTTACCGCAAGCTAGCCAAGCAGTACCACCCGGATCGTAACGCTGACAATCCCGAGGCTGCGAAGAAGTTCAAAGAGGTCAGCGAGGCCTACGCGGTGCTCTCTAATGAGCAAGACCGCAAGCAGTATGACGCCATCCGCTCTATGGCTGGTGGCGGTGCTCGCTTCACCTCCGGTTCAGGTGGGGCCAATGCGGGCTTTAACGACCTGTTTGGCTCCATGTTTGGTGGCGGTGCTGGCTCAGGCGGTTTCGCTGGCGGCACGGCTGGCGCCGACATCAACCTTGATGACCTGATGAACATGTTTGGCGGCTACTCCTCGCCTACACGCGGCCGCGACGGACGCCCCGGACCTTTCAACTTCAGCTTCTCGCGCCCCAAGCGCGGTCAGGATGTAGTCACTGACGCTACGCTGGAATTCCGTGACGCCGTCAACGGCACCATGGTGGAAATTACTGCTGACGGGCGGGCCGTTAAGGTGCGTATCCCGGCGGGGGTTAAGGACGGGCAAAAGATCCGTCTGCGCGGTAAAGGCCGCCCCGGCACCGACGGCGGTGACGCCGGCGACATGGTGGTTAACATCAAGGTTCGCCCCCACCCGGTGTTCAAGCAGGACGGTAAAGATCTGCGCCTGAGCGTACCGATCTCCTTGAAGGAAGCTGCCCTGGGCGGCGTCGTTGAGGTACCTAACTTTGACGGCAGTTTCAGCAAGATTAAGGTCAAGCCGGGCACGTCGTCGGGAAGCGTGGTGCGACTGCGTGGAAAGGGCGCCCACACCCCCAAGGGCAACACTGACCTGCTAGTCACCTTGGAGGTGGCGGTGCCCAAGCAGCTATCTGCTGAGGCCCGTAAGGCTCTGGAAGAATTCGACGCCGCCATGGGTGACGCCGACCCGCGCGCTAAGCTCAAAGAAGCGGTATCCAAGTGAAACGCCGTGGCCAGGGGATCGGCTTACTAGAGTCTGACGCCCGCCACCGGGCCGTATATGCGGTGTCCGTGGCCGCGCAAATGGCCGGGATGCACCCACAAACGCTGCGCCAATATGACCGCCTGGGCTTAGTTAGTCCCAGGCGGGCGCGTGGGCGCGGGCGGCGTTACTCATATAGCGACGTCGAAAAACTGCGCTATATCCAAACCCTCAGCCAAGCCGGAATTAACTTAGAGGGGATCCGCCGGATTTTGCTGCTCGAAGAGCAAAACGCCGCCCTGCAAGCAGAAAATCGCATTTTGCGGTGGCGTATTAACGCAGGTGCGCGTGTTTTTGCGGCGGGCAGTGATGGTGAAGTACAAGTCACTGTGCAACGCGGATCCAGACGAAACTAAGGTTTTCGAGTTAGGCTAAGGGGGAGTCCATCAGGGCTAACCCATAACTGGGTGTTAAAAGCCCTAAGAAAATCTAACTGGAGGCAGACTTTTATGACTGACTACAACCAGGTTCCCCAGCCCCAGCAGCCCTACGGTGCTCCGGCTCCCGCTACTGACATCCCTGCCCCCGCAGGTGCCTACTACGGTGCCCCCTCTGCTCAGACCGCTGCCGGTGGCGTACAGCTAGACGCCTACGGTAACCCGATTGTGGCCGCCAGCGCTCCGGCTGTTGGCTACGACCCCAACGCTTACGCCGCTCAGCAGGGCTACGGCGCTTACCCGCCGGCCGCCCCGGCCCAGCCCAGCCCGATTGGTGCGCTGTTCGACTTTGGTTTCAAGCAGTCCTTTGCCCTAACCGGCGCCAAGCTGGCTAACCTGACCATCACCGTCACCGCCATCTTCACCTGGCTGATCTGCGCGGGTGCTGCTGCTAACACCAAGAGTGTGGCGGTATTCTTCAGCACCGCCATTTATGGTGGTGGCTATGGCAGCACTGACTCGAATGGCTTTGTGGCCTTCCTGATTTCTTTGCTGCTGGGTTTCTTGCCCACCGTAACCGCGATTGTGCTGGGCCGCCTGTTCGTGGAGAACGTGGTTGCTAACGTCAAGCAGGAGCAGGTTGCTAGCGAGACCTTAGAGCTGCTGCGTCAGGCCAAGTGAGCGACTACCAAACTGAGGACGGCCAGCCCAAATACGGGGTTCGTTTGAACCCGCAGGAGCTGGCCGTTCTGCGTGAAAAGCAGGCTCGCGAGGCTGAGCGTGAGCGTGAGGCTAAGGCGCGGCGTCTGGCTGAGCGTCGGGCTAAACGCCGCGCTGCTAAGCGCGATTTTGCTGCCGCTGAGGCGGAGTATGTTAGGCGGGCCCGCGAACGTGAGCGTGAGCGCGAAGCCGAGCATGAGGCTGAGCGTGGCCATGAAGGTCAGGCCGGGCGTGAGGGGCGCTCTGATCACGTTTATGGCCGCTATGACAACATAACCGGAAGCTATAGTTACTGGTCTGACGATAAGAATCGCGCTGACCGTGAGGATCGTAAGTCTTCTTGTGATGAGAGGACGCGCGCTCCAGGCCGCTCGGCTGTCCGTGAGGGCTATAACGTTACTAACGACGGCGAACCGGCTGGGCACTATCGCCTGGCTCCCGGGGGGCGTTTTGTCTACCGGGCTGTACCCCGTAAGAAGAAGCAACGCGGCCGCTGGCGTCTGTTTGTTATCGGCGTGTTCATGATGCTGGTGGTGCCCATGGTGACCCTGGCTGGTTCTGTGTTGTACCTGACGGGAGGCCCTGGTTTCTTTAAGGCTGGGCAGCCGGTACCCGAGTCTGGGCAGGTGGCCCTAGAAGCCAAGACTAACTACATGCTCTACCCTCTGACCACAATGGACGTTGATAGCTGTAGCGTGAGCGATCCAGCTGGCAAAGCGGTGGCCTATAAGGAAGGCAGTTCGCAGTTCCCGCCGGGAAGTTTTACCTCAACCACTGCTGGCACCTATGTGATTAAGTGTCAAAACACTAAGGACACCAAGGTGGTGGGGCCGCCTATGCACATAGAGCGCTTAGATACTTTGTCTATTGTGACCAACCTGGGCTTTGGCGTGGCCATAGCTGGTGTCTGGGTGACTATTGTGGGCTGGCGTAGAGCCCGCGCCCAAGGGCGCAAATAGACGCCAAATAGATACGCCTGCGCCCGCCAAAATTTGGCGGGCGCAGTTTTGTTGGTATTGGCTGCTGCATTAGTACAGGGGCTCTGCATTAGTGCAGGGGCTCTGTGCTAGTGCAGGGCCAATTTGGTTAGGCGGCAGCTAGCTTGGGCTAGCTTGGTCAGCGGCCGGGGTCGAAATCGTTGTGGAAACCGATCGTGGCTAGCTCTACGCTCTGGTCTGGTAGCAACCAGTAGTACAAGCGCGGCGCCCCAGGGCTGTTTTGCTTGACGTAAACCTTGTGTGAGATAGCGTCATCCTGCTGACGGGTTACTGCCGGGCAGTTGTTGTTGGGTCCATCGCGGTTAATACGGTCAACTTCCACAATGCCGGACCAGTTGTTGGATCGGGGAGCGCGCGAAATACCGCAGATAATCTCGGTACAGATACGCACCAGACGAGCATATTCGTTTGGCAGCGTCTCTTTAGCGTCCTCAAGGAACCCATCCTTAATGGTGTAATCCTTAAGTGGGTAATTTTCACGTAGTTTGCTGTCGATAGTATTCCAGCAAATCTCAATATCGAGCTTAAACCTAGCGTAATCGCTAAGCTTTAGGTCAGGGTGGGTAAACCAATCTTTAGTGAGCTTAGAGTTTGGCTCAGCTACAGGATTACCAGATTTCTTAAGGCGGTTAACTTGTTGCCTTAATTTACGCATCTCACTTTGTGCGTTATCGCGTTCTTTTTCTGCCTCAAGGCGTTCCTGATCAGCAACCCTGACTTGGCCTTGGAAGTAGTCCCTCTGACTTGCAGTTCTTTCTAGTTCTGACTGCATTTGGACTAGCTCGATCTTAATGCTGTTGAGCCGCCCTTGCGCCTGATCTAACTGCTGGTTTAGGTGCTCGTTTTCCATAACTAGAGCCTCATCAGATGCTTGGCTGGTAGCTAACTCCTTGGCGTCAAATAGCTCCTGTTTTACTTCTGCTAGTTCCTGCTCAATCTGCCATTTTTGGGCGTCCAGCTCGTCAATGTAGTCCATGTCGAGCTTGTGAGCTTCGGTCTCTTCCTCAAGTTCTGCGATCCGCTGCTTAAGCTCCTGGGCCTGCTGTTCAAGCAGTTGGTCCTGTTGCTCAAGCTCCTGGGCTTGCTGAATCAACTGTGCAGCCTGACCAACAATGGTCTGCTTAGCAATTTCCAGGCTGATGTCTGGTTCGCTAGTAACGCTGGGTAGATCCTGGCTGAAAGTGGTTGAGGCGTTACTTGTGGCAATGTTTAGCCTAGGCCGCGCCTGCAGCCATTTTGAGAAAGCCTTTTTGTCTAACACGGATACACCTTCCTTGATGATGTGAGTATGTAAGTACCTCCACTTAGCTAATAATTGGAAAGCTTCTTAGGGGAGGTCTGATCAGTCTATATCTTTAGGCTGCTACGCGAGGCGATTTTGTCCAAGTTTCGCGCACAGTAAACAAACTAATTTAGGGTAAATATTTATACCCGTAGTGAAGAACTGATTTAAAAATCTAAAGTTAATCTTGAGCTATAGAATTATTCTGGTGTGACTGGTGTGAATTAAATAGATTAATGTGTAGTTGTGATAATAATGGGTGGGTAGTGATAGAAATCGATGATAATTAAATTGTCTCTGTCTAGAATTGCTGGTGGCGACGCATTTGCCGGGTCTCGTAGGTGGGCAGAGGCCGCAAGAGTGGCCGTAAGTAGGTCGAGAGTGGGCGGCGTCGTCGCTAGAATTTAGCCATGGCTAAGAGCAACAAGAAGCAAGACCTCACCTGGAAGCTGACCGCAGCGGCGGCCACCTTCGCCTCCGGGTATGTGGCTGACAAGGTAGTTTCCCTAAGCTGGCGGGCAGTGACTGGCCGCCCGGCCCCCAACGACCAGACCAAACTAGCTACCTATGCGGTGGCTGAACTGGCTGCATTCGCCATTATTTCTGGCGCGGTGCTAACCCTTACTCGCGAGCTCACCCTGCGTAGCGCCGCCGTTTGGTTCGAGGGGCACAACCAGCCCAAGCGGATCGAAGCCTGACACTCGCTGCTGGACTCTCTGCTGGCTGGGCTGGCAACAAGGCCTGTTTGGCTGGCCCGGGGCCGCTGGCTCGGCAGCTGCTTGACCCGGTGTCCGCTTGGGGTGCATCTGGGGCGGGCGGTGACGCGGGCAAAGCTGCTGACGGTCCGGCGAGCCTTGCCGGTCTGGTAAGGGCTGCTTGTCCGGCTAGCCCTGCCCGACCAGCTGTGGGCCCTTAGGTTGGCAGAGCCTAAGCGCGCGGCCCTTGCCACACCAGGGGGCGGGCTTAGCTAACAGTGCACGTAACTAGCTGCCGGTAGGCTATAGGCATGAGTGTTTGTGGGCCTGGCATGTTGGCATACCGCCTAACGCAATCCGGCGCAGCAATTGGGCTGCGTTTTACAGCACCCTTAACCGGGCTGCGTTTTGTTCGCCAATACTGGCAGGGGCTGGGCGCATGAACCATATTTCTGTAATTCAGTGGATCTGCGGCGCACTAGCCGTCATCGCCACCCTGGTGGGCCTGGGTTTCTTCACTCGCGCCTGCCTAACTATCGCTAACCGCTTCCGCCTGGGCGCCCCGGTAGACCGTCAGCGCCTGCACCCGGTGGGCAAGCGCCTTAAAACTTTGCTGGTGAAAGTCCTATGCCACCAGGACTTTAAAGGCCGCCCCTGGATCCGCCTAGCCCACTGGCTAGTGATGGTTTCCTTCCCGATCCTGTTCTTTACGCTGGTCACCGGCTATGCGCAGATTTTTAGCCCCGACTGGGCGCTGCCGCTAATCGGGCATTTTCCACCCTGGGAATGGCTTGTTGAATTTATTGCTTTAGCCTCCACGATCGCCATTATTGGCTTGATTGTGGTGCGCAGCGTTAACACCGCCCACGGCCGCAAGTCGCGTTTTACCGGCTCAACCCGCTGGCAGGCGCGGTTTGTGGAGGCCACTATTGTGGCCGTAGTGGGCTGCGTAGATTTGCTGCGCGTGGCCGAATCAGCTTGGCTTAGCGCCGCCCAGCACGAGCAGTCGGCTAGCTGGGTGCATTTCCCGATTTTTGGTTGGTTAGGCCGCCCGCTGGGTCAGGGCGCCAATCCGGATACGCTGGCCAATGCCATTGCGGTGTTGGCGCTGGTTAAGATCCTGTGCTCCATGACCTGGTTTGTGATTGTGGGCTTGCAGCCGTCTATGGGCGTGGCCTGGCACCGTTTCCTGGCTTTTATCACCATCTACGCCCGCAAGCACGACGACGGCACCTCCGCTTTGGGTCCGCTTGAGCCCATGATTGTGGATGGCAAACCCTTAACTCTCGATTTACTTGATGAGCTTGAAGAGTCCGACGCTGAACCTAACTTTGGGGTTAGCCGGATCGAGCAGTTCCATTGGAAAGCTCTAGCGGACTTTTCTGCCTGTACTGAATGTGGCCGCTGCCAGGATCTATGCCCGGCCTGGAACACCGGCAAGCCGCTTTCACCCAAGCTTTTCACCCTGGCTTTGCGTGACCACCACGCCGCTGTAGCCCCCTTCATTGCCGCTGCCCAGCAGCTAGGGGTGGAACCTGAAGAGGTCAGCGACGAGCAGCTTGCTCAGCGCCCAGTGCGCCTGGGGGTGCGTGATGGTTTGAGCGTAAATACTTCCCTGGGTCTGGCCGAAAACAGTGCCCACACCCAAGACATTTTGGGGGCGCTGCTGCAGGCCAAAGCGGCGCCGTCGGAAACTGGCGTGGCCACCAAACCCGCCCCACTGGTTGGCGAAGTCATCGGCGAGGCTGCGCTGTGGGCCTGCACCACCTGTGGGGCTTGCGTGGATCAGTGCCCGGTGGATATTGAGCATATTGACCGCGTGATTGACCTGCGTCGCAACCAGGTGCTGATGGAGTCGGCTTTCCCCAAGGAACTTGGGCAAATGTTCCGCAAGCTTGAATCTAAAGGCAACCCCTGGGGTCTGCCCCCACGCAAGCGCCTAGAGTGGGCTAAGGGCCTGGAATTTGATGTGCCCGTGGTGGGCGTGGATGTGGAAGATGCCAGCGAAGTGGACTACCTGTTCTGGGTGGGTTGCGCTGGTGCCTATGAGGATCGCGCCAAGAAAACTACCCGCGCGGTGGCTGAGCTGCTGCATATTGCCGGGGTTTCTTTTGCGGTTTTGGGCGACGGCGAATCCTGTACTGGTGATCCCGCCCGCCGCGCCGGTAATGAGATCTTGTTCCAAACTTTGGCTGCGCAAAACGTTGAAACCTTAAACGAGGTTGGCGCAAAGCGCATTGTGGTTACCTGCGCCCACTGTTTTAACACTATTTCGCGTGAATACCCGCAGGTGGGCGGCAATTATCAGGTGCTGCACCACACCCAGCTGCTAAATCAGTTGGTGCGTGAAGGTCGCCTAAAGCCGGTGGCCCCCACAGCGGCGACGGCGTCCGTGCAGCAGGCAGCGACGGCGTCGGTAGCGGCGTCGGAAACTGTCCTGGCGCAGCAGGAACCATCCGCAGCGGCAAGCACCCAGGCGGACTCTGCGGCGTCGTCGGCAGAAGCGACGGCGTCGGCAAAACCTGCTGCAGTGCAGGGCCTGCAACTGACCCCCAAAGTCACCTACCACGACGCCTGCTACCTGGGACGACACAACCGGATCTACTCTCCGCCACGTGAACTCCTGGCCGCAACCGGGGCTGAACAGGTGGAAATGCCACGCAACCACGAACGTGCCTTCTGCTGTGGTGGCGGTGGCGCGCGCGCCTTCATGGAAGAAACCATCGGCACCCGCATCGCAGCCACCCGCGCCCGCGAAGCCCTAGACACTGGGGCCAAAATCGTGGCCACCGCCTGCCCTTTCTGCACCACCATGCTTTCCGACGGCGTGGCCAGCCAAGGCGCTGAAGACGTGCGGGTTATGGACGTGGCGCAGCTGATGCTAGAGGCAGTAAAACGCGGCAATAACTAGTACCATGTAAATGCAAACCCCAGGGGAGCACCACAGCGGTGCTGAGAGTGCGCTTGGCGCAGACCCTCGAACCTGATCCGGGTAATACCGGCGTAAGGGAGTCGGGCTCTCTTCCCCTCCAGCTCAAGCAGGAGGAAGTAATGCTAACTGGTCACGTTCTAACCCGTCGTGGAGTGATTGGTGGCGCCTTCGCCCTGGCCGGCGCGGCCACACTGGCGGCATGTGGGCAAGACACCAAGGCTGACGCCAAAAAAGTCACGGTGGTAACCCACAGTTCTTTCCAGGTTTCTGACAACCTCAAGAAAGAATTTGAGAAAACTAGCGGTTTCAAGCTGGAAATTGTGGACGGCGGCGACGGCGGCGAGCTGGTCAACAAGCTGATCCTGTCCAAGGACGCCCCCCAAGGTGACGTGTGCTTCGGCGTGGACAACACCTACGCCTCCCGCTTGCTATCTCAAGGCGTGATCGACAAAGACCGCACCGTGGACACTATCCCGGAAAGCGCCGAAAAATACCTGGTAGACAACAACCGTGCGCTGGTGCCCATCGACATGGGTGACGTGGCCATCAACATCGACAAAACCTACTTTGCCAGCCACAACCTGGCTGAGCCCAAGACTTTCGAGGACCTGGCTAAGCCTGAATACGCCAAGCTGCTGGTGGCCATCAACCCCACCACCTCCACCCCTGGCCTGGCCTGGATGTTGGCAACGGTAGGCCACTTCGGCGCCGACAAGTTCAGCGACTACTGGAAGACCCTAGTTAAGGGCGGCGCTAAGATCGCCTCGGGCTGGACCGAAGCCTACAACACCGATTTCAGTGCCGGTGAAGGTAAGGGCGCCTATCCGATCGTGGTTTCCTACGCCTCCTCGCCCTCCTACACGGTCAGCAAGGACGGCGCCTCCACCACCACCGCAGCACTGTTAGACACCGCTTTCCGCCAGGTGGAATACGCCGGTGTGCTTAAGGGTGCCGCCAACCCGGCAGGTGGTCAGGCCTTCATTAACTGGATGCTGTCTAAAAATGTGCAGGCAGACATTCCCAAGAAGATGTACATGTACCCGGTGGACTCATCCGTGCAACTGCCCGAGGCGCTGGCCAAGTTCGGCCCGCTGGCTGAAAAGCCGGTAGAGGTTGCCCCTGCCAAGATCGCGGCGGAGCGTGAACAGTGGCTCAAGCTATGGGCCAGCGCCGTCGGCAAGTGAGCGGCACGCCAGAAAAAATCCAAAGCTGGGACCAACAAGCCCAGCCCCAACAAGGCCGGCCCCAGCGCAGCGCAGGCGAGCCTGATGGACCCCAGCGCAGCGGGCCGCGCATAACCTTGAGCCAAAAACTGGCTTGGAGCCTAGCGATAGCTTTACCGCTAGGTTTCCTGGGACTGTTTTTTGCCTGGCCAGTGGCCAGTTTGGTGATGCGCGGGCTGCTTGATAACGGCCACCTTGACCTGGCCGGGGTGGGGGAAGTGTTCCTGCGTGAACGCACCGGCCGAGTGGTGGGCCAAACCCTGTACCAGGCTGCCTGGGCTACAGGAATTAGTGCGCTAGCTGCCCTGCCCGGCGCACACCTGCTTTACCGCCGTCGTTTTGTGGGGGTGGGGCTGCTAAAAGCGCTGGTGATTGTGCCTTTCGTGCTGCCTAGTGTGGCCGTGGGTGTGGCTTTCCATTCGCTGCTAACCAAGGGTGGCTGGTTAGAATCACTGGCTTTGGATGGCACCTCGCAGGCAGTTATTGCCGCCATGGTGTTTTTCAACTATGGCTTTATGCTGCGCCAGGTGGGTAGTTTCTGGGCCCAACTCGACCCGCGTCCTGCCCAGGCGGCAGCCAGTTTGGGAGCCGGGCCTGCACGAGTGTTTTTCACTATCACCTTGCCGCGCCTTGCGCCCATGATCGCGGCGGCCGCCTCAGTGACTTTCCTGTACTGCTGCACCGCTTACGGTGTGGTGCTGGTGCTTGGCGGGCGCGGGGTGAGCACGATTGAAACTGAAATCTATGTGCTCACCGCCCAGTTCCTTGATTTGCGTGGGGCTGCGGTGCTTTCGGTTGCGCAGATTGTGCTGGTGGCGGCTTGTTTGCTGGTTGCTGAGCGGGCCCGACGGCGCTTTGGGGCGCGCAGCGACTGGGTGGGGCAGGTGCCTGCTAGCGCCCTTACCTGGCGTGACCTGCCGGCTATTGCGGTCACGACGGCGCTCATTGGTGGCCTGCTGGTGGCCCCGATAGCCTCGCTGCTGGTGCGTTCATTTAAACGTAGCGGTCAGTGGACTGTGGCCAACTACCTGGATCTGTTTAACCCGCAAGCCACCCCAGCTTTGCTGGTGAGTGTGGAGCAAGCCGCCTGGTTCTCGCTGCGAACCGCCTTAACCGCCGGGGCTATCGCCCTGGTCGCGGGGGTGTGTATTGCCGTAGTGGTTTCACGCCAACCGCGCTCCACCTGGGCTAAGCGTGGCCTGGTGTGGCTAGATGGATTCTTCATGCTGCCGCTGGGGGTTAGTGCGGTAACTGTGGGTTTTGGTTTCCTAATCACCCTGGCGCGCCCGCCGCTGGCCTTAACTAAATCTTGGTGGATTGTGCCGCTAGCCCAAGCTGTGGTGGCAGTGCCGCTGGTGGTGCGCACTTTGGTGCCGGCGCTGCGGGGAATTGATCCACGTCAACGCGAGGCTGCTGCCTCCCTGGGGGCTGGGCCGGGGCGGGTGATCGCCAGCGTGGATGGGCCGGTGCTGTGGCGCAGTGGCGGTTTAGCCGCAGGTTTTGCCCTGGCCACAAGCCTGGGCGAGTTTGGGGCCACCTCATTCCTGGCTCGCCCGCAAAGCCCCACCCTGCCGGTGGTGGTGGCCCAGCTAATTAGCCGTCCGGGCGCTGTAAACCAGGGTATGGCGATTGCGGGCGCAGTGGTATTGGCTCTAGGTAGTGCCTCAATCATGTTGATCTGCGAGTATCTGCAAGGCCGCGCCACTACCCGCAGGCCAGGCAGTCGCAAGCCAGACACCCGCAAGCCAGGCGTGGGCGCAAAGAATTCCGCTAGCGCCAAGGGGATGGTCGGCCAAAAGACTGCCGGCAGCCACAGGCCAGGCGTGGGCAGGAAGCGCACCACCAGCGCAATTAATAAGGATTGATTATGAATCTAAAAGGTATTTTTTCGCGGCGCAGCTCTGGCCAACTAGAGTCCGACCAGCCCGACACTCCACAGGGCCGCCAACAAGCCTTACCATGCGCATCCCAAGACCCGGTATCTGGGGCCTCACCTGCTGCTTTGGTGCCTGCGGCCTCAGCGCCGTCGGCCTCCAACAGTTTTGCGCCCACTTCCACTAGCGCACAGCTAGAAATAAAAAACCTACGGGTGCGTTACCCCGGGCGCGACGTCGACGCCGTCGCCAATGTGAGCCTAAGCCTAGCCCCCGGACAAACCCTAGCCCTACTAGGAGACAGTGGCAGCGGCAAATCTACGCTGCTGCGCGCGGTGGGCGGGCTGGTGGACGTCAGTGGTGGCGATATCTGCTATGCGGGTGAATCAGTGTTGCAAATGCCGGTGCATCAGCGCGGATTCGTGTTGATGTTCCAAGACGGCCAGCTGTTCAACAACCTGAGCGTGGCCGAAAACGTGGCTTACGGGGTGGGGCGCAACTCTGCTTACGGGGTGGGGCGCAACTCTGAAGGGGTAGTGGCCCAAATGCTTGAGCTGGTGGGCATGAGTGCTTACGCAAACTCGCCGGTAACTGAGCTTTCAGGTGGTCAAGCCCAGCGCGTGGCCTTGGCGCGTGCCCTGGCCCCCAATCCGCGCCTGCTGCTGCTAGATGAGCCGCTCTCGGCGCTTGACCGCTCGCTGCGTGAAGGCCTGGCGCGCGACATCCGCAGTATTTTGCGCGAGCGTGGCACCAGCGCCATTTACGTCACCCACGATCAAGACGAAGCCATGCGAGTAGCTGACGTGGTGGGCATTATGGCTGGTGGACGCCTGCTTCGCCTGGATAGTCCTGAGGGGTTGTGGGCTGATCCTGGCGGCGTGCAGGTGGCTCGCTTTTTGGGTTTTGGTCCCTTCTTGGATGCCGACGCCGTCGCAGCACTGGAACTGCCGCTAAAGCTAGAGTACGGGCAGATCCTCGCCCCCGCGCCAGGGGCCTGGTCGCTAGCCCCCGCTGACGCAAGCCTAGGGGATGGGGTTGCGCAGGCTGGCGTCGAATCAGTGACTATGAGCCAAGGTAGCTACCTGGTACAAGCCAGTTTGGAGGCGGCCGCAGCTGACCCGCTCACGTTACGCACTAGTGCGCCTCTAGAAGTAGAACAGCGGATCAATGTGCGCCTAGATTTAAGCCGCTGCCCGCTCATTGACATGCGTAAACGGGCTTGAAAGCGCGAATGCGGCTCTGGGCGCAGGAAGGCGCTACGGAAAACGGGCCTGAATGTGGGAAGACTGCCCTGAATACGGGAACGCGCCGGAGCGGACAAATAGGAAAGGGGTGAGGCACAGTCCGCTCCGACGCAAGTCGGGGATGGCCTGCAATTTAATGGATGGCAAGCCTCATCCAGTTGAAGGCCGCAGAGCAGCTTTGCTTGACCTAGATACACACCTGGGGAAAGATGCGTATCCGCGAATCAAAGCCTGTCGCCACCGTAAGGGCACGATGTTGACAACCTAAGCTGATCTGATGTCTTAACTCCTATCAACACCAAGAACTATATCTGAGCCAAAGAAAAGCAGCAAAACTTGTATGATCTCTATAAAAAGCGCGAAATTTCGCGTAAAAATGACCTTTCCTTAAAATATCCTGAGAAAATTGTGCACATACTCTCAAAGTCGGATTTGGTCAGCTTTACATATGCAAACGACGCAGGCAATACCCAAGAAAATCTTGAGGCATTGCCTGCGTCGTCGTAGAAAGGAAGAAGGTTTCTTTTAGAAGATACCGTCAGCGTTCTGGCCGCGAACTACGCCGATGGGGCGCATCTCTGAGCAGAAGTTACCTACTTCGGTGCTCCAGAAGGAGTCTCCCTCGCTCCAGCGCAAAGTGCCGCCGGGCAGGTTGAAGGAGTCGCCGTTGTTGCGCCACACGGCCTTACCAGCCTGAGCGTGGTGGTCGTAGAGGTGGAAGTAGGACTTGGGCTGAGCCTTGATGGCGTTGGCGTAGTAAGCGCTTTCGCCGGCCAGGGACACGCCCTTAACAGCCTCGATCTCCTGCAGGCTCGGGTAGAGCACCGGCGCCTGACTTAGGGTGGCGCGAATCTTGATGCCACCCCAGGTGGTGCCGGTAGAGAAGGCCATGTCTGCGATGTTGTCACCACCGCGACGACGAGCTGCAGGCACGTACCCCTTACGGTTTAGCCCCTTGGCGGTCCAAGTCCAAGTGCGGGCGGCCTGCTCGTCGACGACGTCGTTGCGGTTTACGCGGCTGGTCTTGCCCCAGGAGGTGGACGCTAGTAGCGGACCGTTGGGGCGAGCGGCGGTGCCGTCAGCACGTACTGCAGAGAAGGTGATCATCCACGGGCTGGCTACAGTTAAGGCGTAGTCGCTGAGGTTGATCAGGTTGAAGCTGGGTACCTTACTAAAGCCGTTGGCCAGGCCGTCGCTAGGCTCGGTCCAGTAGGCGGTCAGGCCATCCCAGGCGACAGCAGAGAGAACCTCGTCGATAACCTTGCGGGCTTCGGTAGAGGAAACCTTCTTCTTGTCTGGGGAAGGAGCCGCAAAGGCACCTGCCGACAGTGACACGGCCGCTGTAGCGGTGGCGGTGCCAATGATTAGTTCGCGACGCGAAACCATAATTCGTCCTTAAAGTATGGGGCTTCTTGGATCAGAAACGACCGTCGGTGGACTCGTAGCCACGGCTACCGCGCGGAGGCAGGGTGTCAGAGACCCAGTTACCAACCGTGCAGCTCCACCAAGACTCGCCCACGTTCCAAGAGTGGGTGCCGCCGGGAATTGTGTAGCTGCGCCCGTTGGTCTTCCACAGAACACCGGTAGAGCTGCTCAGCAGCGGGCCGCCGTAAATCATCTTTACGGTGGCGGTCTCGTTCTTGATCTTGATGTATTCCTCGCAGCGCTTGAGGTCGATGTGGTGAATCTCTTCGATCGACTCACGCTTGATGGTCACCTTAGGCAGGGACATCAGGGTGGCCTGAACGATAATGCCGCCGCCCTCGGTTATACCGGTGCTGAAGGAGAAGTCAGCCTGGTTGTCACGGTCTACGGCCCACTCGGCGGAGCGAATGGGGGTGCCGGCGTGACCACCCTGAACCTGGTTGAAGGTCCAGTTCCAGGAGATACCCTTCTGGTTGCCCATGTCGCCGGTGTAAACATTGACGTTGCGGGTGTAGTTGTCAATGTAGCCCCAGCTGGTGGTGGGCTTGGCCGGGCCGTTGGGCACGTGGCCAGAGCGAGAGGTGCGGATGGCCTCGAAGCGAATCTTCAGCGGGTTCTTAACGCTAGCGTTAACCTCGTAACGGCTGAGGTTGATGACGTTGAAGCTAGGCACCTTGTTGCAGCCGTTACCAAGGTTCCAGCTAGGCTCGGTCCAATAGGCCATCAGGCAAATGCAGTTGAATGCCTCGTCGATGATGCGCTTCTTCTCAGGGGTGCAAGCACTGGTTGCAGCCGCAACCGCAGGGCTAGCGATCGCAATGGCTGGTACCGACCAGGCAGCACCCTTGGCGATGTTACGCCGTGAAATTTCCTGTGCCACGTCTACTACTCCGATAACTCTTCTTGGGAACTCAAGTGGTGTCAGAATAGGTCTTAATTTGGCCAGAATTAAAGCCCAGTGACAGGCGTTATAAAAGCTTAATTTTATTAGTTGTTATCTTTTATATTACCTGGGAATATACTGAAAGTGCAGGTCAGAGGCACTTTTGAGGGCAGGGTCTGAGGTCGGTGTGACAATATGTTAACCAAGCGTGATCATTCCTTAAGTGACACTCAAGAATACTCTCAGGAAACTTTAAGGAAAAAGCCTCGAATTTAAGTTAAGAAGTTATATTAAAACCATATCAGTTGTTAACCTAAAGTGTGATAGCCGTACCCTCCCAGTAGGCTTTGTGCGCATGACTGCACGTCACAACCAGTTTGTTAGGCATTGTTTCAAAGGGGGTGGTTAGGCCTTGTCAAGGGGGTAATTTTCTGGGCTATTTAACACGGCGCTAACGCTGAAAATATACGCATAGTTGCAGGTGGGGACCGGTTTGCGAACTGGTTGATGCTGGTTGGCTTTGGTGTTTTGTGGGTGTGAGCAGTGGCTTTTGGGTTTGAAGTTTAGAGCTGGGATGGCTTGAATGGGAGGGCTGCCGAGCTGCTCCCTACCATTAAAACGTGTTAAACCCGAATTCTCTCCTGTTGCTTCCTTGAAGGTCTGATGACTTGCTTTTGCTGATATTTGGACTCGACGGCACCCATAGGGTCTACCTGCCCCGATGCTGGGTTGTGGGGGTTGGCAGACAAGATATGGAGACGCTGGCACGCGGCGTCGAGAAAGGCTAACGAGCGGCGGCGTCGTTGTTGCACCTATATATAAGGAGGCGTGACACAAAAAGGGGTCGGTGCGAAAGGAGACTCGGGGCTGTGCAGCCAAGAGAAATAGAAAAGGGGCCGACGCACCACGAACGTCGACCCCAAATGCCCGGTAAATAGGCGTTAGTGCTGAGCGCGGCGCGTCAGCCAGCGGTCAAAACCGGCGAAAATCAAGATGCACACCAGTGCAAAAACCAGCGTGAAACCAATAGCCATCAGTGAGACCGCGTAGCCAAGCACCTCCACGTTCAAAAATCCATAAGGATAAGTGTGGGTGACGGCGCCGCGAATCAGAATGAAAGGCACCCACACCACCGGAATCACTAGAGAGCGCAAAACCACGCAGCGATCAATGCCCCCACGTGGGCCGATGACAAACCAAGCCAGCACCATGGCGAGGGGGACGATGATGTGCTGAATCGGGTTAGTTAGGTAATCCCAACCCGAGAGCTGCTTGTAAGGGCCAATAAAACCGGCGTAAACAATGCCGGTCACGGTGATCATCATGGTGGCGCACAGCTGCAAAGCTCGCCACCAGTTACTGGCCGGGCCCTGATGGCGTGCCAGGTACGTGGCCACCACCGCAACCAGGATGTTTGACCATTCCGTGAAGTAGCTAAAGGTTTCAAACAGTCGGGTAGGGGCGCCGGACCAGCCCGGGGCGCTGGTGCCAAACATGCCGGGGTCCACATTGCCGCGCGCGTAGCCGTCGCAGGCAGTAATAATTACAGTGGCACTGAAACCGAACCAAGTTATTGCTGCAATCGCACCATAAATCAGACGTGCATTTCGACCCAGCGCCGAGGCGGGGGTGTAAGCCGAGGCTGGGGTATAAGTCTTACTCACGCACTTCAGGGTATACAAACCCAAACACAGGCAAAATCATCCCTTCCCTATAAAAATTCCATGGGGTTTTATAGGGAACGGACGAAATGTCAGTATTTGTGAGGCATAGGGTTGGCCTGTGAGACAAATGTCTGGGGTCTGAGACCAGGGCGGTCGGTGCTGGTGCTAGCTGCTGTGAGAGGCGCGGCGCCCCAAGGCAACGTTCCCAAGGCGGCGGCGTCGTCGCTAATGCAGGCAGCACCCCTGATGGCACCCCCAAAAGCATCCCTAATAATGAACCTGCGTTCGCACCCGAGGCGATGCTGCATAGACTGAAGTCATGCTTGAGCTCCGCGAAATCGCGAAATCCTATGTCACCAGCGCATTGACGCAGGTGGCGCTGGATGACGTGAGTGTAACTTTCCGCGACAACGAGTTTGTGGCAATCCTGGGCGCCTCGGGCTCGGGTAAAACCACCATGCTGAACGTGATCGGCGGGCTGGACCACTTCGATTCAGGCGATCTGGTGATCGACGGCGTCTCCACCGCCCACTACAAAGACCGCGACTGGGACGCCTACCGCAATGCGCGCGTGGGTTTCGTGTTTCAAAGCTACAACCTGATCCCGCACCAAAGCGTGGTGGCCAATGTGGAGCTGGCACTTACGCTTTCGGGGGTTTCGCGTGGGCAACGACGCCGCCGCGCCTTGGCTGCCCTGGAAACTGTGGGTTTGGCGGAGCACTCGCACAAGCGGCCCTCCCAGCTGTCGGGTGGGCAGATGCAGCGCGTGGCCATTGCACGTGCGCTGATCAATGACCCTGAAATTGTGTTAGCCGACGAGCCCACTGGCGCGCTGGACTCCACCACGTCGGTGCAGGTGATGGACCTGCTGCAGGAGGTGGCCCGCCAGCGCCTGGTAATTATGGTCACCCACAACCCCGAGCTGGCCCACCAATATGCCACACGCATCGTGGAACTGGCTGATGGGCGCATCATTGCCGACTCAGATCCGGTTGTGGGGGAGCTGGAGTATGCGGACGGCGACGGCGCTGATGCAGAGGGTGACGGTGGCGGCGATGGTGCGGCTGGTGTGGCAGGCGCGGCAGTTGGCTGCGACGGCGGGGCTGAAGGTGCAGGCGGGGGTGCTGAGGGAGCGGCTGGGGGTGACGACGACGGCGGGGCTAGGGCTGCGCGTGAAGCTGCGGCCCTGAATGATGACACTGCGCAGATACCCACCGTAAGTGCTGGTGAGAAGGCTGAGGGCAGTGCTGTTGAGGGCGGTGTTGCTTATGGTGACGACGACGGCGCGGCCGGGGCTGAGAGCGAGGGCGGCGTCGTTGGACGTGAGGAAGGCCAACGCGCGGGCAGGCATAGGACAGGCGCGGGCGCAAAACGGAACGCGGGCAGGCGCAGGACAGACGCGGGCGCAAAACGGTGGGGACGCAACAAAAACCGCGTGGATGTCAGCCGTCCTGGGCGCAGGCCGCGACGCGTGTCCATGGGTCCGCTGACTGCGCTGGGGCTCAGTTTTACCAACCTGATGACCAAAAAGGGGCGCACAGCCATGACCTCATTTGCGGGGTCGATTGGCATTATTGGTATTGCGCTGGTGCTGGCGTTGGCGAGCGGGGCAAATAATTACATTATTTCCACCCAGGAACGCGCTATGGCCTCTTATCCGCTCACTATTGAGCGGGTGGGAATGGATTTAACTGGCGTATTATCTTCATCGGCGTCAGGTGAAGCGGCGCCAAATGACGGAAAAATTCATACCGCCTCGCAGTTATCTAATGTGACTGCGTCATTGAAAACTAATGATTTAACTTCGCTGCAAAGCTATTTAAAGAGTAATGGTGGCAATATAAATAAGTATGTGCGCACCATTGAATATAATTACGGTATTAACCCGCGCATTTATCTACCAAAAAGCTCTAAAGGTCCGGTGCAGGTAAATCCGGATGTGACCTTCACTGAAGGCTCCACTAATTTCGGAGCTTTCCAATCTATGACTTCCACAAATATTTTCAAACAGTTAGCTAATGATCGTTCACTGTATGAAAATAGCTATGATGTGGTTAGTGGGCGCTGGCCGACGGCGGCAAATGAGCTGGTGGTGGCGCTAGATTCTAATGGGCGCTTGCCTGAGCGGCTTGAATATACGCTAGGTTTGCGTGACTATGGGCAGCTGCAAAATGCCATGGCTAAACTACGCCAAAATGAGGGGGTAAAGCTAAAAAACTCTGCCGCTACATGGGCTCCTCAGCAAATTATGGGTGCTAAATTCAAGCTAGTTAACGTGCCCGATCTTTACAAATATGATGCTAAATATAAGGTTTGGAGTGCTCGCGACAATGATGCGAATGTACTCAAACAAATCGTAGCTGCGGGCACTGACCTAAAGGTTGTAGGTATAGTTAAACCAGCTTCTAGTGGCGGCGGATTTGGGCAGTCGAGTGTACTTTCTCCGGGTATTTATTACACCGGGGCGCTAACACAACAGGTAATTGCCAAGGCGGCGGCGTCGCCAATTGTTAAGCAGCAGCTAGCTGATCCCAAACGCAACGTATTTACCGGCAAAACTTTCGAGGAAGAAGCCAAAGAGCAGGCCAACCCGCAAATCGATTTATCTTCGCTGATCACTATTGATCAAGATAAATTGACTGCAGCGTTTAAGTTTGATCCGTCGTCTATTAATGCGGGACTGAATAATTTAGACTTCTCTGGGATGGATTTAAGCGGGGCTGTGGGAAATGTACAGCTGGACTTAAGTAGCTTGGATCTAAGTCAGATGCCTGCGATTGATTTAAATGGTTTAGATGCCTCTAAGCTGGATTACTCAGCTTTGCAGAAACAGTTTCCGCAACTGGCCAACATTGACCTAGCTAAAGTGGTGCAGGCTGCGCTAGCTAATGGGGCTATTAAACCCGGCGGTGGTGAGGCGTTAAGCAATATCCTCACCCAGGTGGTGGGTGGTTTTATACCCTGGTATGCCCAGCATGGAGGCGACGACGGCGGTGGCGGCTCGGACACGCCAGGCCAAGCCGATCCTGCCAAGATTGCTGCGGCGGTGACAAAGTATCTGCAAACCGAACAGGTGCAAAAGCTCTTGGCGCCAATCTTTAGCGGCGACACCATAATTGACCGAGCCAAGCTCACTGCTAACCTTACCCAGGCCCTGGGTAATGATCCGGCAGTGCAACAAATTGCTGAAAATGTTTCAGCTGACCTGGCAAGTCAGATTTCTAGTAAAGTGGCCAGTGCACTTAGCTCCACGGTTAGTACGGCACTAAGTAAAGCAGTTGGACAGTTGCTGCAAAGCTCACTCAGTCAGCTGATGACCACCTTGCAAACCCAGTTAACCGCCCAGGTGCAAAACGCGATGGGACAGATTATGGGTAATCTTTCCAGCGCTATGCAGGTGGATGCGAATAAACTTAAAGAAGCGTTTAAGTTTAATATGAAGCCGGAAGAAATTGCGGCATTACTAACGCAGCTACTTAATCCTAATGCAACCACGGCTCGCGCCAATTTACTCACTTTAGGGTATGCGCGCGCTGACCAGCCGGAACGCATTGATATTTATCCAAAGTCTTTCGCTGATAAAGACCAGGTTAAGTCTATTCTTGCCAACTATAATGCGGAGGCTAAAGCTAAAAAACAAACCGGCAAGGTTATTGTTTATTCAGACCTTGTGGGGATGCTGATGAGTTCAATCACCAACATCATTAATATTGTGACTGCGCTGCTGGTGGCTTTTGTCTCTATTTCGCTGGTGGTGTCGTCGATTATGATTGGTATTATCACGTTTATTTCCGTATTGGAGCGGCGCAAAGAGATTGGAATTTTGCGTTCAATTGGTGCGTCTAAAGCCGATATTAGGCGCGTATTTAATGCGGAGACCCTGATTGTGGGGGCCCTGGCGGGTTTACTGGGAGTGGGTGTGAGTGTGTTGGTGACTATTCCAGCCAATATGTATGTGGCTGACCGCTTTGGGGTGCAAGACATTGCCACACTGCCTGTTGCTGCCGGGATGAGTTTGGTGGTCATTTCCATGGGCCTGACTTTCTTGGCTGGTTTGCTACCGGCCTCCAAGGCTGCACGCGAAGACCCTGTAGAGGCCCTGCGTGGGGAATAAATACAGGCAAACACAGACAAATACAGGCAAATCATACAAATACAGGCAAAATCATCCCTTCCTATAAAAATTTCATGGGGTTTTATAGGGAAGGGATGAAATGTCAGTATCTGTGAACAGGTGTATAAGTTATTAACCAAGGAGCAGGTTGTGAACCGAGGCTCTATGGTGTGGATCAGGATTTGCGGCGCGAGCCAAAGACTTGTGGAGTGAGTCAGTAACCTAGATATGCACTTCGGGCCTGACCTTCCCAGCAATCTGACCTGCCCAAACGATCTGGTTCGGTAGACTCTTATGGCCAGGCGCACTGTGGGACAGTAGGCTCATTTCCTGGACACTGTAAATGTCTGCGTCACCTGCCACTTTGAGTGTGAAACTCCCTAAATTTTCTCAATGCCTAGGCAATTTTAAGGTGAATTGGATATTTTTGAACCAGTTAAATTCTCAGATCAAGGTGGTCTAAAGTGCTTAAAAACAGCAGATTCGGCAAGCGAATTTTGCGCCGTACCAACACTTTCCTGCTAACTGCGGCTGTAGCTGCGGCGACTCTCGGGAGTGGTGCGGTTGCGGCTCCGGTGGCGACGACGTCGTCCGTGGCGGCCCCGGTAGTAGCGGCGTCGTCGGTAACGCAGCTAACCCAAGCTGGCGTCGTCGGCAAGATGGGCGCCCCTGGCACCGGCGTCATCGACTCCAGCAACGGCTGGGTGGACAAAACCTGCACTGTTAAAGGCGGGGACTGGGTTTATCAGGGCGGCGACTCCTGGTGGTACCGCAATTCAGACGGCTCCTACCCAAGCAAATGTGTAGCTACAATTAAAGGCGTTAAATATCTATTTGATGCAAATGGTTGGGCTGCCAGTGGCTGGGGTGCTTCAAAGAAAACCGATAAATTAGGCAACAAATACTGGTATCACTTCACCACTAATGGTTTAAGTAAAGGCTGGCATATTGAGGGCTGGGCGCGCTTTTACCTAGACGGCGGCGACGGTCATATGTATGTCAACTGGAATACCATTGGCGGGAAATCTTATTACTTCACTCCCGGTGGCGCAATGGTTACCGGTTGGTATAAGGCTTATCCGGGTTGGTATCACTTTGGGGACGACGGCGTATTAACCACTGGTTGGTTTAAGTCCGGTAATGCTTGGTATTACCTAGACCCGGGTAAAGGCTCCACTAATTTGACTGGTGCATATAAGGGTCTAATGCTTACCGGTTACCAAACTATTGGCGGCAAGCGTTACTATTTCGACGCTTCAGGTAAATGGGATCCCAGTAAATAATTAGTATTTACTGTTATTTACCCGCTGATATTGCCTAATATTTGCGTCGGGACGCATTGGGTTGAACCTCGGCCTGCATGCGCCGTCGCTAATATGCGGGCGCCGTCGTAAATACTGACATTTCATCCCTTCCCTATAAAACCCCATGGAATTTTTATAGGGAA